>Ga0157374_10000275_pt1 | contig 47712 bp, 50 predicted proteins | sample M25metaG_FD_115308 | JGI IMG/M metagenome (GOLD analysis project Ga0157374, IMG submission 115308) | Miscanthus rhizosphere microbial communities from Kellogg Biological Station, Michigan, USA - M2-5 metaG | ecosystem: Host-associated > Plants > Roots > Rhizosphere > Soil | place: USA: Michigan...
ACGAACGGCCGGTCGGACAAAGCTTCCGTTGGTTCGTTCGGAGCGTCAGCGTAGACTTGAATGCCTTCCTGCTGCGACAAATCCAGCAGGAGATCGAGACGCTTGTCGGGGCTCGCGGTGATGAGAGCCGAACGTGTGAGGTTCACAACACTGGCGATCTGCTGCGCAACCTGAATGGCGCGCGGTTCCCGCTGCGCGGTGCGAAAGATCTCCAGTGACGCAAAGTGACCGGCCGCAATCAAGAGCGCGAGCAGCAACACCGTGCGCCACAGGAGACTGCGCGGCACGAGGCGGATCTTTGGCAGCGCCGACCCGGCAGTTGGCCACGCCGGGCGGCTGAAGCCTTGCCATACGCGGCTCATCTGCTTCGACCAGGCGCTCATACGCTATGCAGCTTTGCCATCCGGTATAAACACGTAGCCAAACCCCCAGACGGTTTGAATGTACACCGGCTTGGCTGGATCTGCCTCGAGCAGCTTGCGCAACCGGGAGATCTGCACGTCGATCGAGCGATCGAATGCGCCAAATTCGCGGCCGCGCGCAAGTTCCATCAATTTATCGCGTGAAAGCGGGGTGCGCGCGTGCTGCACGAGCACTTTGAGCAGCGCAAACTCGCCGGTCGTCAGCGGTAGCGGCTCGTCGCCACGCGCGAGGCTGCGCGTTGCGAGATTGAGGGTGAAATCGCCGAAATTGACGACCTGCTCATCGGTTGTCGGCGCGCCCGGCGGCTGCGGCGCCGGCACGCGCCTCAACACCGCCTGAATACGCGCGACGAGCTCGCGCGGATTAAACGGCTTCGCCAGATAATCGTCCGCGCCCACCTCGAGGCCAACAATGCGATCGACGTCATCACCTTTGGCGGTCAGCATAATGATGGGCATTTTGTCGCCGAGGCCGCGCAAGCGCCTGCATATCGAGAGACCGTCCTCGCCGGGCATCATCAGGTCGAGCACCATGAGGTCGTAGCGCTCGCGCGCAAGCCAGCGGTTCATGTCATTGGCATCGGAAGCCGTGCGCACGCTGAAGCCCTGATCGGACAGATAACGATTAAGCAATTCGCGCAATCGGGCGTCGTCATCAACGACGATGATGCGTGTTTTGGATTCACTCATGGCGCAATGCTATCGGTTTGAATCGGTCAATTCCACTGTTTTGGTAAGCGTTTATGACAGACGCGCAGACCTGCAACAAATTGTTACAAAAACGCTTGCCGATTTAGTGTGCGGCATTCTTTCCCGGCGTAACATGATCGACATCAATCCGCCGCGACGCCTGCAATTTTCACTTCGATGTCGCAGCACGCGTTGCTCATGCTGGGCTTCACTCAACTTGACCTGAGGATCGCCGAATTGTTCTGCCGATCTCGACACCGCCGCTTAAAGATAGTGCACCGTATGCTGCTTGCCGTTGCAGTCCTGTGCGCTGGACCGGCAGCGGCCTCTCCATGGTCGGGCGGTGGATTTTACTTTAGCGCTCAAGCGCCACAACCACCCGGCGGATGGCAGGGGCAGGGACAGCCGCAGCCGCAGCCACGCGACGTTCGCAGGCCGGATCGTCCCCCGGATCGGCGGCCCGACGGCAGAATGACGGATGAGGAGCGGCGCAATCTCAATCGGGATCTCGACCGCGCGAACCGCGAAATCTACAAGGGCCGCCGTTAGCTCTGCTTAACAATAAGGGAGAATCTACATGAGCAATCTGCACATCAGACTGGCAGGAGTTGCAGCAATCCTATGCGTATCACTTGCGAGTGCGCAGGGATTGCCGGGCGCCACCGTTCATTCCGATTCCAGTTCTTCGGTAGTCGCGCAGGCAGGTGACGCGGATTCTGGCAAAGGATCCATGGCCGAACGCTGCAAGGCCAATCCGCAGCGGTGCGAGCAGATGAAAGCCAGGATGAAAGAGCGGCAAGCGCAGTGCGCCGCTGATCCCGAAAAATGTCGCGCGGAAAGAAAAGCGCGCTTTGACGAGTACTGCAAACAGAATCCGCAGCGCTGCGAAGAAATGAAAGCGAAGATGAAGGAGCGGCAGGCGCAGTGCAAAGCCAATCCCGAAAAATGCCGTGAAGAAAGGAAGGCAAGGTTCGAAGAGCACTGCAAACAGAACCCGCAGCGCTGCGAAGAAATGAAGGCGAAGATGAAAGAGCGCCAGGCGCAATGCAAAGCGGATCCGGACAAATGCAAGCCCACCAACGACCGCCGTCCCGACAGCAAATAACGCCGGTTTCCTCACATCGAGCGTCTGATGTTCTGGGTTTTATTTGCCGCGGGCGTCATGGCCGCAGCATGGCTTCCGCTGCAGGCGGCGGTTCCGGGCATGAGCGCAGAGCTGGCTCGTGCTGTTAGCCCCGCAGCCCGATAGGACGAGCATGCGGACGCTTCGCGCGTGCGTACTAGCTGTGCGGCTGTTTGCGATCGTCTTGAGCGCTTCGATTATAACGGCGCGCATCGCCGCGGCCGCCGACCCTATGGGTTTCGATGAAGCGCGTCACCTCCTGAACCGGACCAGCTTTGCAGCCAACGTCGAGGACATCCAGGCGTTTGCCGCGCTGACCCGGACACAGGCGGTCGACCAGTTGCTCGCGTGGACGGCCACCACGAAGGTTTCAACACCCGCTCCCGCATGGGTCAATGAGTTCGAATCTCCGCGCCGGCTACGCGGTTTGTCTGAGGAAGAGCGCAAGCTTGCACTCCGCGCGCAAGCCGAGAATGGCGCCGAACTGCGCAGTTGGTGGCTAACGGAAATGCTCACCACGCGGTCGCCGCTCACGGAAAAGATGGTGCTCTTCTGGCACAACCATTTTGTCTCCAGCCTGCAGAAGGTCAGATCGCCCGTGCTTATGTATCGCCAGAATCTACTGTTGCGCAAGCACGCGCTCGGCTACTTCGGCGATATGCTGCACGAAGTATCCAAAGACCCGGCGATGGTGGTCTATCTGGATAATGCGTCGAACCGCAAGGCGCAGCCCAACGAAAACTTCGCGCGCGAAGTGATGGAGCTATTTACACTGGGCGAAGGCAATTACGTCGAGCACGACATCAAAGAGGCCGCGCGGGCATTCACCGGCTGGAGCATCGACCTTGATACGGGGCAGTTTCTTTCGCGCCCCCTTATCCATGACGACGGCGTGAAGACTGTGCTGGGCCGCAGCGGTAACTTCGATGGTGACGCCGTTCTCGACATTCTGCTTGCGCAGCCGCAAACCGCTGAGTTCATCGTGCGCAAACTCTGGCGCGAATTCGTTTCGCCGGTGCCGGATGCTGCTGAAGTGAAGCGCATCGGGCGTATGTTTCGCGAGAACCGCTATAACATCAAAGTTGCATTGCGCGCGTTGCTGACCTCTGATGCATTCTTTGCGCCCGCAAATCGAGCATCGTTGATTAAGTCGCCGGTCGAGCTGATCGTGGGCACTTTGCGCCAGTTTCGTTTCGAGACGGGTGACGTCATTCCGTTCGTGTTCGTATCACGTCAGCTTGGGCAGGATCTCTTCGCGCCGCCTAATGTGAAAGGTTGGCCTGGCGGAGAAGCGTGGATAAACAGCGCTACCCTGCTGCAACGCAAGCAACTGCTTGAACGCTTGTTTCGCGGGCAGGAAATGCGCCAGCCCGCCGTCGCCATGAATTCCCAAACCACCGATAACACCAAGGGAGTCGCGACGGCGGCTAATGAAGCGAGGCAGCGCGTCGCGCGCGCCCTCATGGAGATTAACTTCGACGGCGCCAAATGGTTATCCCAATTCGGACACAGCGACCCCATGCTTGCCAAAGTTGTGCTGGCCACGGAGCCGGCGGCGATGCCCGGCGGGATTGTCCCCGGCGATGACCGGTTGCGGCAGCTCGTGCTCGATCCTGCATATCAGTTGAAATAACTGTTAACGGAAGCGCTCATGGAACGACGCGATTTCATTACTGTGCTCGGTGCCGGAACTGTCGCGGCATGGTGTCCCGGTCTCGCCCGTGCAGCGCCAACCGGCCAGTACGAGAAGCTCCTCATCCTCATCGAGCTCAAAGGCGGCAACGACGGTCTCAATACCGTTGTCCCGTATGCTGACGCTGAGTATTACAACCAGCGGCCGCGCCTGGCTGTCGCCCGTGATCGTGTCTTGCAGCTCGATAGCCGCAGCGGGCTGCATCCTGCGTTGGAGCCGCTCATGCCGCTATGGCAGAACCGTGAGCTGGCGATTGTGCAAGGCGTCGGTTATCCGGCTGCGAATCTGTCGCATTTTCGCTCGATCGAAATCTGGGACACGGCATCTGGAAGTAACGAGTATCTAAGCGACGGCTGGCTGACGCGCGCATTCGCGGGGGCCCCTGTTCCGCGGTCGTTTGCAGCTGACGCTGTAATCGTTGGCTCCAATGAGATGGGTCCGCTGGCAGGCGCGGGCACCCGGGCGCTTGCACTCGCGAGTACTCAGCAGTTTTTGCGACAGGCAAGACTCGCGGGCGCAACCGGCGCTTCGACTAACCCGGCGTTAAACCACATCCTTAAGGTCGAGCGTGACATCGCCGGCGCGGCCGCCGGATTAAATGCGGGCTACGAGTTCCGCAGCGAATTTCCGGTGACAGCGCTCGGCAATGCCATGAAGACCGCCGCCCAGGTAATCGCCAGCAAAGCGGGCGTAGCCGCGGTCCGTGTAACACATGGCGGCTTCGACACGCATACGGGCCAGCAAAACACGCAGCAGCGGTTGCTAAAGGAACTGGCCGACGGCGTGAGCGCCATGCGCTCGGCACTGCAGGAAATTGGTCGCTGGGATACTTCCCTGTTAATGACCTATTCTGAATTCGGCCGCCGGCCGCGCGAGAATCAGAGCCGCGGGACTGACCATGGCACTGCCAATGCGCACTTTGTGCTCGGGGGACGGGTCAAGGGCGGTCTCTACGGGGCGCCGCCCGCACTCACCCGGCTTGATGGCAACGGCAATCTGCCGTTTGCCGTCGATTTTCGGGATGTTTATGCCTGCGCGCTCGAGAAGTGGTGGGGTATCAGCTCGGTCGCAGCGCTCAACGGCCGGTTTCGCCCCCTCGACATTCTTCAGACTTAAAGTCTTCCTGGGCGCCTGCTGCCGGGAACACGTGCTCTGCTCGTTGCCTTGATCCAAGCGGCTTACGTCGCTATTCATGCTTCAGTCATATCCGCGCAGGCTGGCAACGACGGCCGTTCTGTTAATTTTTAGCTCACGTGTGGGCCGCAGAGCACTGATTTCATATATCATTGGCATAGGAGGTAGCGACCAGCGCCCAGGCGTGGGGTCAGTACTTAGTGTCAAAATCAAATCGAAAGACACACCATGCTTGCAACAAGGATTCGCCAAAAAGACGGCATCTTTTACTTCGCGAGTTGTCCTGCGAAGGAAATTCTGGGCAAAGTCCGCTTTATAAGCCGTTTTTACGGTGAAGACGAACAAATTGCGGCGCAGACTGTTCCGCAAAACGATGAAATCGCCCAGTTTATTGCGCGTATCGAGCGTAATGACGCCGCGTTCCAGCGGGTAGTCTCCCGCGCCAAGGTCAGATCCCTCAAGAATTTCTATGAAATGGCGGTAACCCAGCCGCCGATCCCGGGCACCGTGCTGTTGTTTACCAGCGACAAGCTGAATTTCCGCTCACTGGAGGGCCAGGACCATGTTGGCCATTTACAGGAGCCGACGTCTAAGTACCTGATCATCGACGGCCAGCACCGCCTCGCCGCCCTGCGGTTCTACCTGAGCGAGCATCCGGAGGAGGCGAAGGGCATCGATGTGCCTTGCGTCATTTTCGATGGGCGCAGCGAGGATTTTGCCGCCGAAATGTTTGTCATCATCAACTCGACGCCGACCCGCATTAACAAGAGCCACCTCGTGGACTTGTACGAGCGCGTGTCCTGGGCCGATCCCGATCGCCGTTTCGCCGCACGGCTGGTCGACAGCCTGTACACCGAGTCCGACAGCCCTCTGCGGTATCGCATCAACCGCCTCGGCGGTCGCAGCCTGAAAGACAAGTGGATACTACAGGCTGAGCTTTTCAACGAGCTGTACCGGTGGGTGCGGGCGGACTGGAAAAAGATCAAGCTCGCGACAAACAGCTATCGGGAAGCCGAAAAATACTACGAAGTGGTGCGCGATTTCCTCAAGGCCGCGCAGCGCGTGTGGGGTGACACCTGGGCGAATGAGAATTACATGGTCACGCGCCCGGTCACGCTGAAAGCACTGATTCGAGTATGCGCAGATCTCGCGCGCGAGGACGCGAGTCCAGTCGACGGCCGGTTGAAGCGCTGGGAAGACCGGCTAAGTGCCTGGAGCAGTCAGCACTCAGCGTTCAAAGTCGAAGGTTTCTATGAGCGCTTCCCCGCTAAGGGCGAAGTCGAGCGGGTCGCCCGCATCCATCGCGACCTGGCCAAGGTCGCCGACATAGAAGTCAAAACCGCCGCAAAAAGCTAGTAGCGCGGTCCGATTACTACCCAACCGCCGCGGGCGCAGGTACGGCGGTCTTGAAGCGGCGGCCGCGGTCTAGTGTCCGGCGGTGGCGGACAAACTTCATGACGGGCACGCCATAGCCGCAACTGGTCATCGTGCTGTCGATGTCGATCTCAATCACCTGTCGCGTCGCACCTTTCAGCTCATCCGCGGGATGCTGAAGCAGGAGTTCCGCAAGGGGCGAATCGGCGATCGGCGTGACGCGCGCACGGCCAAATAAGCGCACCGCCGCCGCATCCTCTTCCTCGAACGAGAGAATCATGACCGTGATCGGACCACCGGCAGTGCAGTGGCGTGCCGTTTCGTTGCCTGAGCCGCGATAGTCAAGGTAGGCAACCCGATTCGGACTCAGGATGTGCAATGGCACGCCGCCTTTAGCCGACACGTTTACCGGTCCGACGTTGTGCGGTCCCGGCTCGAGATTCGGTTCGGCGGAAGCAACGAAGAACATGTCGCAATCGCGTATCAGCTCGGCCTGCTCATCGGTAATTGAGGAGTGATACGTAGCCATAGGCGGTTCCTGTAAGCGCAGTAGCGGGCGAGCCGTCAGGCGCCGAGGTGATCGGCGAGATCCATAAAGTTTTGGGCGTTCACATCGAACGCGGGCTCCGCGCTCAAGTCGGGATGCCGGCCTTTTCCGTACTCGAGCGGACGCAGTACCAGCGCCGTTTTGAGGCCCTGCTTTGCGGCGTGGCGCAAGTCGTCTTTGTGAGCGGCAACCATCATGACCTCTGCGGGATTGAGTCCGAGGATATCCGCAGCTCCAAGATAAGCCTCGGGATCCGGTTTGTAATGGTGAAAGACTTCGGCGGAAAGAATCAAGTCCCACGGTAGTCCGGCGTTTTTAGCCATGTTGTTGAGCAGCGCGACATTGCCATTCGAAAGCGTCGCAATCGTAAACCGCTTTTTCAGGCGTTTGAGGCCGCGCACGGTGTCAGGCCACGGCTTCAGCCGGTGCCAGGCCCGATTGAGATTCGCCTTTTCTTCTTCACTCAATGAACTTATCTTGAACTGAGCGAGGATGTCATCGAGGATCATGCGGTGAAGATCATCGATTTTCGTCCACGGCAATTCGCCGCTGGCGACGCGGTCCATTGCCGGACGGTAGCCTTTGCGCCAGGCATCGGCGAACTTCGCAGCATTGAGTCTAAGCGATTTGGCGCGCGCGAGTTCTCGTACTTCACGCATGATGCTGCCGCGCCAGTCGACAACCGTGCCGAATACATCAAATGTCAGAGCCTTGACTGCCGAGAGATCTGTGCCGTCTTTAATGCTCATGGCCGGGCTCCTTGTGACGGCTTCGCCTCTGAAGATTGCGCGGCGGCGGTCACTTGATTGCGACGCACATGATTTCGACGAGCGTGTCAGCTGAACCAAGGCGCGCTTCCACGGTTGCACGCGCGGGTGCATTGGGCGCGGTCATCCATGCCCCCCAGGCTTCGTCCATCCTGGCTTTGTGGCGCATGTCAGCAACAAAAATTACCGTCGATAGTATTTTCGATTTGTCGCTGCCGCCGCGGGCCAGCAGCTTGTCGATCTGCCGCAGGATGCTTTCCGTCTGGCCCTTGGCATCGGCTGCGAGGTCTTCGCCCACCTGGCCAGCGAGGTACAGGGTGCCGTTGTACTCAACCATGTCGGAGAGCCGCTTGTCCGGATCGTAGCGGATGATGTCATTGCTCATTGGTCTGCGTCCTGTGCGATGGAATTACTGCGCCGCGGTGACCATGATTTCAACCAGCGTATCGGCAGTGCCCAGACGCGTTTCCACGGTCGCGCGCGCCGGCGGATTTTTCGGATCGATCCACGCCATCCACGCTTCGTCCATGCCGGGCTTCACGCGCATATCAGCCACGTAAACTACGGTCGAAAGCAGACGTGATTTGCTGCTGCCCGCGAGCTTGAGAAGCGCATCAATTTTCGCAAGTATCTCCTCTGTCTGCGTCTTGCTCGTGCCGCCGCGGTTGTCCGCTGTGATGCCGGCCAGATAAACAACGCCGTTATGAATGACCGCACGGCTGAGGCGCGCGTCCGATTGATGACGGATGATATTGCTCATGGACTACTCCTTGGTTTGGGGGACTTGAGGCTGGGCGCGCGAGTTGTCGCTCTTATCGAAGGCGGATTGTGCAGTGAATGGACCGCATCGTGCAAGCATGGGCAGGGCGCTTCGACGGTTGCCGGACACAAGCGGTGCCGCGTGGGCATATACTCGGCGCAGCGGCCGATTGACGCAGCGGCCAGGCGGCAATAACTCCGTGTTACGGGCGCGAAACAGCTCCGAGCGTGCGACTGTCTGAGACCGACGGCGCGAATAAACGAATAGCGAAAGATGACGATCAAAGCACATTACATGGCGGCAAGCGCGCTCACGTCAGCGGCCGCTGCCTTGGTATCGACACTGGCGTTCGCGCAAGCCGGATATCCGACGAGGTCGAGTACGCTGCTCGTACCTTTCTCGGCCGGCGGTAGCACGGACATCATCACGCGCATCATGGCCAAAGAGCTGACCGCCCAGCTCGACCGGCAGGTCATCGCCGATAATCGCGCCGGTGGCGGCGGCGTTATCGGTTGGAACGCGGTCGCACGATCGCCCGCGGATGGATACACTGTACTCGCAACCGAGTTGTCATTTGCAATCGCCGCAGGACTCATTCCGAACCTGCCGTTCGATCCGCGCAAAGATTTTCTGCATGTGGTGACGGCCACTTCCGTGCCGCACGCGCTGGTCGTGACGCCTTCGCTGCCGGTTAAAAGCGTGAAGGACCTCCTCGCGCTCGCGCGCGCCCGGCCGGGTGAGTTGAACTACGGCTCCGGCGGCAATGGAACGAATACGCATCTCGGGTCGGAGCTGTTGAAAAATCTGACCGGCATCAGAATGGTCCACATCCCATATAAAGGCGCCGGAGCCGTGCTGCAGGATTTAATGGGCGGACAAGTGCAGGTGCTGGTCTCGGCCGTGCCCACGATCATCCCGTATGTAAATTCCAAAAGACTGCGTGCGTTGATGGTGACCGACGAAAAGCGTGCGCGGGTGCTTCCGGATGTACCCTCCGCGCCCGAGGCGGCACTGCCAAAAATGATTATGCAGTTCTGGGTTGGCTATGCCGTTCCTGCGGGTACTCCGCAGCCGGTCGTCGAACGATTGAACCAGGCGATGATTGCGTCGTTGAACACTGCAGATGCCAAAAAGCGCTTCGCTGAACTCGGCGTGGACGCAGTGGGCAACACGCCGGCACAGGCGACGAAACTGGTAGCAGACGAGATGGATCGCTGGACTGCCGTCATCAAGAGCGCGGGCATCAAGGCGGAATAGCGCGGCGCCTCGCTCATCGCGCGACAAACCGAATACAGGAGAACCGAATCATGGATGACATCGATGTCCTCGTGAGTGAAGTCGGACCGCGCGACGGACTGCAGAACACCAAGCAATTCATGGCGACGGATTACAAGAAAAAGTGGATTAGCGCAGCGGCGGCTGCGGGCTTGCGTGAAATCGAAGTGTGCTCGTTCGTGCCGCCGAAGCTCATTCCACAAATGGTCGATGCCCCGGAAATCGTTGCGCATGCGCTCACGATCGCCGGCCTCAATGTCGCAGTGCTCGCGCCAAACCTGAAGGGTGCGGAGCGCGCCATGAATGCCGGCGCGCACAAGATTACGCTGCCCATTTCGGTGAGCAAATCGCACAGTATCTCGAACGTGCGCATGACGCCGGATGAAGCGATCGCAGAAGCGAAGCGCATTTGCGAGCTGCGTGACAGGCTGCCCCCGGGGAAGCGGCCTGTTATCGAGTCGGGATTGTCGACGGTGTTCGGCTGCACGCTCGAGGGCGCAGTGAGCGAAGATGAGGTCGTGCGCCTCGCAGTTGCGTCGGTCGATGCCGGCTGCGATGAAGTCGGTCTGGCCGACACCACCGGATATGCGAATCCTGAACAGATCAAACGCGTATTCAGGAAAGTGCGCGCAGCGATTGGCGACAAACTAGGCGGTGCTCATCTGCACAACACGCGGGGCCTCGGGCTCGCAAATGTTGTAGCGGGTCTGGAGGTCGGCGTGCGCACATTTGACAGCTCACTCGGTGGATTGGGCGGTTGTCCGTTTGCGCCGGGTGCGACGGGAAACATCGTCACGGAAGATCTGGTGTTCATGCTCGAAGCGATGGGACTGAAGACCGGCATCGACATCGACAAGCTGCTCGCAATCCGCGAACTGGTCGCCGCCGGGATACCGGGTGAGATGCTGTACGGCTATGTGCCGGCGGCCGGCGTTACTAAAGGGTTCGTGCCTGCGTCACGCACGTAGCAGGGCTAACCGCACAACTCAAAAGTCTGGAGACTGGAATGGCAGAAGATGGAAGGTTGCCGCTGGAAGGAATTCGCGTCGTCGAGTTTGTGCACGTCGTTATGGGACCGACCTGCGGACTCGTGCTGGCGGATCTCGGCGCGGACGTCATAAAGGTCGAGCCGCTCGACGGGGACCACACGCGCAAGCTGACTGCGTCCGGTGCCGGGTTTTTTCCCACTTACAATCGCAACAAGAAAAGTCTGGCCGTCGATCTTAAATCGGACGCCGGCCGCGAGATCGTCCTGAAGCTGATTGATAGCGCGGATGTCGTGACCGAGAACTTCCGTCCCGGCGCCATGGACAAGCTCGGCTTCGGTTATGAGCAACTGAAAAAGATGAAACCGGAGCTCATCTATTGCTCGCTCAAAGGGTTCCTCGCCGGCCCTTATGAGAATCGCGCGGGTCTTGATGAGACGGCGCAGATGATGGGTGGCCTTGCTTACATGACGGGACCGGTTGGCAGGCCGCTGCGCGCCGGCGCTTCCGTCAACGATATCATGGGCGGCATGTTTGCCGTGATTGCAATACTTGCCGCGATCATCGAGCGGCGCACCACCGGCCGCGGACAATACGTGAAGAGCGCGCTGTTTGAAAATTGTGCGTTTCTCGTCGGCCAGCACATGACCGAAGGCTTCATGACCGGCCAGCCGGTGGTTCCGATGCCGGATCGCATCCGTGCATGGGCGGTGTACGACACGTTCCGCACGAGCGACGGCGAGATGGTATTCGTCGGCGTCGTCACGGATACGCAATGGAAGATCTTTTGTGAAGCCTTTGGTCTGCACGAACTGCTCGCTGATGACCACCTGAAAACCAATCCACAGCGCGTCGTAGCCCGTCCCCGGGTTATTCCGATCGTGACCGCACTCTTCGCGAAAATGACCAAGGCCGAATTGCTCGCCAAGTGCGAGAAGCTTGGATTGCCGTTTGCGCCGATTACGCGGCCGGAAGATCTGTTCGAAGACCCGCACCTCAAGGCGTCAGGCGGTCTCACGGACATCACGCTGATGAACGGCACCAAGACGCAAGTACCGATCTTGCCCGTCGAAATGGATGGGCGTCGCTTCCGCACGCGGCTCGATCTGCCGAAAGTCGGCGAGCACACGCGTGAGATGCTTGCGGACCTCGGTTACTCAGCGCAGCAAATCGACAAGCTCGTCGCGGACGGCGTTGCCCATGCGGCATGACAAGTTTTTAATAGGAGCAGCAGGATGAGGAACATCTTCGTTGGAATACTCGTGTTTTGCGCGGCTGCCCCTTGTGTCGCAGCAGATGCGTATCCAGGAAAACCAGTGCGCTGGGTGGTACCGTTTCCGCCGGGCGGCGGCACGGATCTCATCTCACGAACGATCGCAAGCAAGCTGAGTGAGCTATGGGGTACGCAGGTCGTAGCAGATAATCGTCCCGGTGGCGGCGGCACGATCGGGCTTGGCATCGCCGCAAAAACACTGCCCGACGGTTATACGATCGTGCTCGGGCAAGCGTCAAACGTTGCGGTTGCGCCGGCGCTGTATGGCAGGCTGCCGTACGATCCAGTAAAAGATTTACAGCCAATTACGAATGTCATTGCGGCGCCGCTCGTCATCGTGTCGCACCCTTCGTTTCCAGCGCGGAACATGAAAGAGCTCATCACGTATGCGAAATCGAAGCCGGGTGTCGTCACTTTTGGTTCACCGGGTAATGGCACTATCGGCCACCTTTCGATGGAGCTGCTAAAAACGATGGCCAACATCAACATGCTACATATCCCGTACAAGGGTGCAACGCTTGCGATCACCGAACTCATCGGCGGTCAGATCGTGCTCTATGCCAGCAGCATGCCGCCGGCGCTGCCGCTGATCAACGGCGGCAAACTCAAAGCGCTCGGCGTTACGACCGCCAAGCGTCTCGCGCCCTTACCGAATGTGGCCACTGTCGCGGAGAGCGGCGTGCCGGGATACGAGGCGGTGAACTGGTATGGCGTGTTCGTGCCCGCCGGCGCCTCGAAAGAGATCGTCGCCAAGCTGCATAACGATATCGTGCGCGTGCTGAAGCAGCCGGATGTCAAAGACCGCTTCGCAGGCGAGGGCGGCGATATCATCGCGGATACGCCCGAACAGTTTGCCGCATTCGTCAATAAAGAGATTCCGAAGTGGTCGAAGGTGGTGAAAGACGCATCGGTTAAGGTGGACTGACCGATAGGATGCCGCTGATAAATATTGATGAGCTGACCTCGCTTGCAACAAAAGCGATGCGCTGTAGCGGCGCTTCGTCGTCAATGGCGAGCGTCGCCGCAAAATATCTCGTTGCCGCGGATGCACAGGGCCTTGGCACGCATGGGGTGGCGCGCGTACCAACTTACTGCGGCCATCTCAAAGCGGGACGCGCGCGCGGCGATGCGGTGCCGCGCATCGTAAATGAGAAGCCGGCCGCCTGTCTCATCGATGCCGGTGACGGGCTGGGCTTTGAGCCGTGTGAATTCGCCATTCGCCAGGCGATGGAACGTGCTGCACGCCATGGAATCGGTATTTCCGGAGTAACGCGCAGTCATCATTGCGGCGCCCTGGGTATCCTGCTTGAAGCGGTCGGCGCGCGGGGCATGGTGGGCCTTGCATTCAGCAACGCGTCCGCAGCGATCATGGCCTGGGGAGGCAAACGGCCGTTGTTCGGCACCAATCCGGTCGCGTCCATATTTCCGCGAGCGCGAGGAAATAAACCGCTCGTCATCGACATGTCGCTGACTCAAGTCACCCGCGGCCAGATCATGCTATTGGCGAATGAAGGCAAGCCGATTCCCGAAGGATGGGGGATGGACAAGGATGGCAATCCGACCACCGATGCACAAAAGATTCTGGTGGGCGGCAGTCTGCATGCGGTCGGCGGCTTGAAAGGCACGATGCTGGCATTTGCCGTCGAGCTTCTCTGTTGCGCGCTAATGGGCGCGGCGCTCTCCCATGAGGTCGGCTCGATCTATGTGAATGAAGGTGCGCCGATGAATCTGGGCCAGGCATTTATTGTGGTCGATCCGTCGGCGCTCGCAGGGCAGGAGACGTATCTCGATCGCATCGAAACACTGGTGACAGCAATGCTCGAGGACGACGGCGTGCGATTGCCGGGCGAACGTCGTTATGCACTCGCAGCGCGCGCCGCGCGGGAGGGGGTCGAGATCAGCGCGGATCTGGCTAATCAATTACGCGAGCTTGCGCGCGCTTAGCTTGCGGGCGCTTCGACGCCGGCGTAACGTGTGGCGCACAAGAACATGACGCTAACTCAACGAGGAGGATCACATGGTTACGAGACGTAATGTCCTGGGCGGCGCAATTGCCGGCGCTGCATTGATGCACGCCCGTTTTGGATTTGCCAAAGCATCGCAGCCGACGACGCCGGTTAACTTCGCGGTGCCCGCAGGCGCCTGCGACTGTCATACGCATATCCATGGCGATCCTGCTCAATATCCGTGGTTTCCCGGCCGCACATACACGCCGGAGATGGCGTTGCCTGAAGAGATGACGGCGCTGCACAAAGCGCTGCACATACAGCGCGTGGTGATTGTTACGCCGAGCGTCTATGGCCCCGATAACTCGGCCACCATTTACGGCATGAAGGCGCGCGGCCGGGACGCGCGCGGCGTCGCGGTCATAGACAGCAAGACCACCGACGCGCAAATGGATGATCTCGCGCGCCTCGGCTTTAAAGGCATACGCCTTAATCTTTCGACCGGCGGCGTTAATGATCCGGAGCAGGCGCGTAAGCTATTTCAGACCGCCGCGGAGCGTGTGAAGAGTCGAAACTGGCATATCCAGCTCAACACGACATTGCCGGTAATTGCCGCTATCAAGGACTCGCTCGCCGCGTCGCCGGTGCCGCTCGTCTTCGATCATTTTGGCAATGCAAAGGAAGAGCTCGGTGTGCAGCAGCCCGGTTTTGCGGATCTCGTCGACCTCGTGCGCTCGGGCAAGGCCTACGTCAAAATTTCGGTGACCGCGGGTCCGCGCCAGAACTACGCATACTTTACGCCGCTGGCGCAAATGCTGATCGCCGCCAATGTCGACCGCTGTATCTGGGGCACAAACTGGCCGCATCCGAATTCCGTCAACGGCAGCACGACACAAGTCTCGCCGCTGTTTCAGGTCGACGACGGTCTTGTGTTCAATCTCCTGCCGGTGTGGGCGCCGGACGCGGGAGTACGCAAAAAGATCCTGGTGGATAATCCCGCCCGGCTCTACGCGTTCTGAAGAACCCGTCGTAGATGCCAAGTGAACGACCGCAGGCAGTGTCCACGTTGCTGCAGGAAACCGCGCGCGTCATGGTGACCGAGTGGCGTCTCGCGCCGGGGGCGGCAACCGGATGGCATCGCCATGGCCACGACTACGTTGTTGTGTGCCTCACAGCAGGCAAGCTGTTGGCTGAGACGGCGGATGGCAATATAGAAACTGAATTGCAGTTTGGCCAGGCGTATGCGCGTCCCGCCGGCATTGAGCACAACATTGTGAATGTAAACACGCACGAGTTTGTATTCATCGAGACCGAGTTGAAGTGATCGATAACGCCTGATGGAATTCTTGTTTTTCCTTCGTTTTCTCGCGGTGGTCACGCTGAGTAGCTTGTTCGCTATACCGGCGGACGCACAGGAATATCCAACCAAATCCTTGCGACTCATCGTGCCGCTGCTGCCCGGCTCTGGTACCGATGTCGTGGCCCGAACTTTCGCAGCCGCGCTCGGGCAGCGCCTTGGTCAGTCAGTGGTGGTGGAGAACAAGGCAGGTGCAGCGACCACGCTCGGTGCGAATTTCGTAGCGAAGAGTTCGCCCGACGGCTATACCTTGTTGGTGGCGACGACAAGTACTCTGTCCGTGCTGCCGACCGTACAGGCCACCCCGTACGACACGGTGAAGGATCTCGCGACGATTGCAGCGTTCTCGATCGCGCCATTTGTGCTGTGCGTATCGGCGGACTCGCGGCTGAAGACGTTGAATGATCTCGTTGCAACCGCAAAGGCCGAGCCGGGCCGGTTGACTTACGCGTCGAGCGGCACCGGGACCATGACGCAGATGGCCGTTGAGCTTGTCAGCGTGGTGGCGAAGATAAATCTACTGCACGTGCCGTATAAAGGCGTCACCGGCGCATATCCCGACGTGTTGGGTGGACGCATCGATCTCATCGCGGATGCGCCGGCATCGACGCTGCCGCAGATCAAAGCGAACAAATTTCGCGCACTCGCGGTTACGAGTGTCCGGCGCAGTCCGATGCTGCCCGACGTCCCGACCGTCGCTGAGCTCGGTCTGAAAGGCGCCGAAGCGGATTTCGTGACCGGCATTCTTGCCCCCGCGGGCACGCCGCGAGTGATCATCACCCGGTTGCAGAACGAGGCGCTGAAGGTGGCGCAAAGCGCCGAGTTCCGCGACTTTCTTGCGCAGCAGGGTTATGAGCCGCTGTCCTCGAACGCGTCAGATTTTGGGATGCGTGTGCGCGAAGGACTCACCAAGTGGGCGGCGGTGGTCAAGGAACGCAATATAAAAGTCGAGCAGTAACTTCAGCGTCGCACGGATGCACATTCTGCGCGTCGAGCGTCAAAACGCTTCGCGGGTTCATGATAATCTGCGCCGTGCGTCCACTCCCGCGATCTTCCATAGTGCGTAGAAGCTATCGTTGCATTTCGCTTGCACTGCTGACTGCTTCCGCAGCGATCGCACAAACGTATCCCGCGCGAGCCCCGCGCCTCGTGGTTCCTTATGTCGCCGGCGGGATTGCCGACTACATGGCGCGCGTTACGGCAGAGGGCGCCCAGGAGTCGCTCGGAACGCAGATCGTAATCGACAATCGAGGCGGCGCCGGCGGCAATGTCGGGATCGAGCATGTCGCCAAGAGCCCGCCCGACGGTTATACCCTGGGACTCGGCTGCCTCGGATATGTGAGCAACGCTGTGTTGCAGTCGAAAATCACCTACGACCCGGTCAAGGATTTTGTGCCCATCGGCATGATCGGTTCGACGCCGCAGGTGGTCGTCGTGCATCCTTCACTGCCCGTCAAAACGCTCAAGGAATTTATTGCGCTAGCGAAGCAGCGTCCGAACGAGCTGCAGTTTGGATCCTCGGGGCCCGGCGGTGGCAGTCATCTATCGGTTGAGCTCTTCAAGGCGGCAACGGATACACAGATGATGCACATTCCGTATAAGGGCACCGCACAGGCGATTCTCGACCTGCTCGCCGGACGCATTCAGTTCATGTTTGATTTCATCAACACTTCTCTGCCGCAGATACAGGCCGGCAAGCTGCGAGCGCTGGCGGTCACGTCGGCCAAGCGCTTGGAAGCGCTGCCTGACGTTCCTACGGTTTCAGAAGCGGCTGTGAAAGGCTTCGAGGCAGGCACATGGTGCGGGATCATCGCGCCTGCCGGTCTTGCGCAGCCGATCGCAGATCGACTCAACGCGAGTTTCGTCAAGGCGCTCGAGACGGCCGCTGTAAAGAGCCGGCTTTCATCGCAGGCAATTGTCGCAACACCGATGACTCAGCAGCAATTCGCCGCCTTCATTCGCGCGGACGCCGAGCGCTGGAAGAAGCTGCTCCGCGAAGGCCGCCTGCAGATGCTCGATTAGTCCTGCATCGACGGTATGGAAAACCGGTGACTGACTTGGCGGTACGCGCAGCCGATGTCGTGCTACATGGCGGCAGGATCATCACGGTCGACGACGGGTTTTCTATCCGCGAAGCGCTCGCCGTCACTGGCAATCGCATCGGATATGTCGGCGATAGTACGGCAGCGCTTGCGATGGTCGATGCGCGTACGCGCGTCATAGATCTCAAAGGACGCGCCGTGATGCCAGGCTTGATCGATGGCCATGCTCACATGGATCGCGAAGGTCTCAAGAGCGTGTTTCCATCGCTCGCAAACGCGAAGTCTATTGCCGACGTGAAAGATCTGATCGCGGATCTCGTGCGGCAAACGCCCGCAGGCGACTGGATTGTCACGATGCCGCTGGGCGATCCGCCATATTACTTTGACGTGCCCGAGTGCTACGCCGAAAAGCGCCTGCCGACACGCCATGACCTCGATCAGGTGGCGCCGCGCAATCCCGTGTATGTGCGTCCCATCTGGGGTTTCTGGCGGCATACGACACCGTTGGTTTCAATCGCCAATAGCTGTGCACTACAGGTTGCCGGCATCACGCGTGATACCGCGGTACCCAGCGCAAGCGTTGTCATCGACAAGGATGCAACCGGCGAGCCGACGGGCATCTTTTACGATCACACCATAATGTCCGTCGTCGAGATGACGTTGATGCGGGCAGCAACCGGCTTTTCACTGCACGATCGGACGCGTACCCTGCCTGCCGCCATGCAGGCCTATCACGCGTTCGGCACGACGAGCGTTTTCGAGGAGCATGGCGTCGCCGGCGAACTGCTGCGCGCGTATAAGATGGTGCGCGAAGGTGGCCATATGACTATGCGCGCGACGCTGGTCATAAGCCCGCGCTGGATCGACGTTCGCGCCGGCGGCTTTGAAGCCGTGGTCGAGGCATGGGCGAGCTGGCTTGCGGGCCGCGGCTTTGGAGATGATTTGCTACGTGTCAGCGGCATCTTCGTCGACATCGGCGCGTCACCGGAAGATGAGATACGTGCGAGCACGTGGCCCTACACCGGTTGGGCCGGCTTCAACTTCGCAACGGGGTTGCCCCGCGAACGCGCGAAAGAGCTTTGTCTCGCATGCGCGAAGTACGGCATTCGTGTGGTGGCGATCTGGCCCAACATGCTCGACGTGTTCGATGAAGTGAATCGCGACATCGATATCACGAGGCAACGCTGGGTGCTGGGGCACGTCAGCACCTTGTCGCCCGCACAGGTCGCGACGGTGCACAAGCTCGGCCTTGTCGTGACAGCGCATAGCAATCGCTACGTTTACAAAGAAGGCCATCTGCTCAAGCAAAAGCTCGGACATGAACGCGAAAACGAGATTTCGCCGCTCAAGTCGCTGATCGAATCCGGTGTGCGCGTTGCGCTCGCGACCGATAACGTGCCGACATCAATGTTCTATCCGATCTGGCAAAGCGTATATCGAAAAAACCGCTACTCCGGGGAGAGAATCGCACCGGCGCAGGCGCTCACGCGCGAGCAGGCGCTGCGCGCAGCAACCATCAATGGTGCACACGTCACTTGTGAAGAGGCGATCAAGGGATCGATCGAAGTGGGCAAGCTTGCAGATCTCGCAGTGCTTTCCCATGATCCGTTGACGGTCGACGAAGACGGACTCAAAGACATACGCGCGGACATCACCATCGTGGATGGACGCATCGTGTACGAGAGAGCTGGTATGCACAGTGGTACCTGAAACGCATAGGGATCTGATCGGGCGACCGCTCAGCGACGTGCCGACGCCGGCTCTGCTCGTCGACGCGGTCTTGCTCGAGCGCAATCTTGCTGCGATGGCAGCACATTTCGCTGATAGCAGGGTTGTCTACCGTCCACACACGAAATCTCACAAGTCGCCGCTCATTGCGAAAATGCAGTTGGCACACGGTGCGCGCGGTGTCTGCTGTTCGAAACTAGGCGAAGCGGAGGTTCTGGTCTCCGGCGGAGTCGACGATATCCACATCACAACACCAGTCGTCGGCATTGATAAGCTGCGCCGGCTCGCGGCACTCGCGGCGCGCGCGCGCCTGTCTGTAGTGTTGGACAACGCAGAAAATGTCGCCGAGCTGTCAAACGCCGCGAGCGCAGCGAGCGTCGTCATTGACGCGGTGATCGAAATGGACGTGGGTCAGGGACGTTGCGGCGTTGCGGGCGTGGAAGAGACGCTGGCACTTGCAGCTGCTGTCGACGCCGCGAAGGGCCTTACGTTGAAGGGAATCCAGGGTTATCAGGGAAAGCTGCAATCGGTGACGCGATTCAGTGATCGGCGTAAGGGCGTGCGCGCCGCGCTCGACAAGCTGCTGGCTGCGGCGCATGCGCTCGAGCAGCACGGTTTCCAAATCGCACTTCTCACCGGCGGCGGCACCGGCAGTCTGCCTATTGATCTCGCATCGGGCGGCCTCACGGAGCTGCAACCCGGAAGCTACGTATTCATGGACAGCTCTTATCGCCAGATCGATTGGAATGCTGACGGTGGCCGGACGCCATTCGCCAATGCGCTTTCGGTGCTGGCAGGAGTGGTCAGTCGACCGTTATCGGATCGTGCAGTGCTCGATGTGGGCTGGAAGGCCGCAAGCAGTGACAGTGGACCGCCGGTGCTGAAAGAAGGCGGGTATGCAGTGGAATTTGCCGGCGATGAACACAGCCTTGTGCGAGGCGAAATAGCGTCGACGCTGAGAGTCGGCAGCCGGGTCGAGCTCATCCCGAGTCACTGCGATACGACTGTCAACCTTTACGATCGTTATCACGTGATTCGGGACGGTGCGGTAGAGGCTATCTGGCCGGTCGCTGCACGCGGGCGCACCGACTAAGCGCAGTTCTTGGTCTTCTTTAGTTGCGCCAGTTGTTCAAGTCGCCGGTCGGCGCTATCCAGCGCGGCTTGTTTTTCCACGGCATTGCCCACGCCGAGGTCAGTAAGGACCGCGGACACGTCGACCCCGTCATTGTTCACGCTGTCTTTGAATTTGCGTATGCGCGCCATCTCGTATTCGATGTCTTCGCAGCCCATGACATTCTTCGCCGCATCGGATAACGGTAGCTGACGTCCGTATTGCCTCGTATAGCATGCCTGCAAACTTACAGTTGCCGCAATCAGAGCGAGCACTGCGAGCTTTGATATCATCGTTTTCTCTTTCGTAATCGTCATGCGAGACCTGACAGGCGCAGATATATTCTTTATGGGATCACATGACCGAGCGCAGATTTGCGCGCGACTGTTCATTGACGCGAGGCTGCCCGTGGCCAAACTGATCGCACTCTACAAGAAACCGGCGAATGCCGCTGCACCCGATGATTACCTGGTTTGGATACATGTACAACACGCTGACGCCGCGCAAGTTCAGGCGGCCCGTCAACATCGCTGATGTTTTTTGTCACGCGAGTGTTGACTTGCTGCTTCGACTGAAACGAGACTGAACATCGTCCGCGCAGTTTTGCATCCGCTGGAAATGTCGGCGGCCGCACACGGGCACCGGCTGCGTCGCGATTATTTCAACCGGCCGACGCTCCTGGTTGCGCGCGATTTGTTAGGGAAGTTCATCGTGCGCGACACGGGCAGCACCCGGATTGCGGCAATGATTAACGAAGTCGAAGCCTATAAGGGACCGCTGGATCGCGCGGCCCATACGCATGCCGGGCGCCGCACGCGCAGGGTGGAGCCGCTTTACGGCGACGGCGGGACAGTGTACGCATATCTTGTCTACGGTCTGCACTGGCTGCTCAACTTCAGCACCGCGGGGCATGGGAAGCCGGAGGGGGCACTCGTTCGGGGCGTAGTCGGTATTGAGGCAGGAAAGCATAAAGCCGTCATAGGGCCTGGCCGCGTCGGTCAATATTTGCATATCGACGCAGCATTGAGTGGCGATAACGTGGCCGACTCGGCGCGTATCTGGGTCGAAGACCGCGGGGTGCAGGTGCGCGTCAAGGATATCCGCAGGGGCCCGCGTGTCGGCATCGACTACGCAGGACCGTACTACGCTGCGAGGCCCTGGCGATTCTGGATCGATGTAGCAGTCGGCGTCGCGCCGCATCGCAAGTAGCCGTCGGCCCCGCTGCTGTCCCTGGAGGCGCGTCACGTGTGACGTAGAATCCGCTTTAGTCAAACGTCGGGAAAATGATGGAGAAGAAATGAAGAAATTCGCAATAGCGCCAGCCGATTATGTGGAAATCCTGAACTTGTATTCGGCGTATAACCTGTCGAGCGATTCGGGTGACGCTGAATGGTATGCAAGCTGTTTTACCGAAGATGGGGAGCAGCACGGCACGTATGATGTGATCGGCCGCGCTGCGTTGATTGAATACAAGAAGAAGGACGCAGGTACGAGAACGCATCTATACCGCCGGCATTGGAACGGCAGCATTCATCTTGAGCAGATCGATCCGACAACCATACAGGGGAGATGCTATCTGTTCGGTTATAACGGAGATCCGGGTACGCTTCCCCACATGACGCATGCCGGCGTCTACACGGACACCATCAAACGCGTCAACGGCGAATGGAAATTTGCGTATCGCCGGCTGGTGTTTGACGGAGTAAAGCAGTGAATGACGTGCGCTCAGCGCACGGCGGCGCTAGAGCCGGTTCCCTGAGCGCTCCGGAGTACGCGACGGTGTCGGAATTGCTCGCGCTTTATCGCAAGCGGGCTGCGTCGCCGGTCGAGGTAGTGAAAGATCTGCTTGACCGGGCGTCGAGCTACGAAAGCAGCCTGCATTGCTTCGTGACGCTGACGCCTGACGTGGCGCTGGAACGCGCGCGCGATGCCGAACGGAGATTCACGGAAGGCGATGCCGCCGCCCCACTGTGCGGTATTCCGTACGGGCTCAAGGATGTGATCGAGACCGCTGGAATCCTGACGACCGGCCAATCAAAGATTCTGCAGGAAAATATTCCGCAGCATGATGCCCAAGTCGAGGTTCGGATGAAGCACGCGGGCGGCGCCCTCATGGGCAAGCTGACGACCTACGAATTTGCCCACGGCGGACCTTCGTGGGACCTGCCGTGGCCCCCTGCAATGAATCCGTGGAAAGCCGGTTATTTACCGGGCGCAACAAGCAGCGGTCCGGGTGCGGCAGTGGCTGCAGGTCTGCTGCCGGCGGCAATCGGCACCGACACCGGCGGCTCTATACGTATGCCCGCGGCCAACTGCGGAATCGTGGGACTCAAACCGACGTATGGTCTGGTTAGCAGGCGCGGGGTGCTGCCGAATACATTCACATTCGATACGTGCGGGCCGATGACACGCACAGTCGAAGACGCGGCCATCGTCTTGGGCGCCATTGCCGCATATGACGACGAAGATGTCAGCAGTGTCAATTCGCCCGCGGTCGATTACATGCGTGATCTGTCTTTGGGGGTGCGCGGAATTCGCATTGGCTGGGTTCGCCACTGGTACGACGGTGATAAGCGTTGTCATGGCGATGTCGCACCGGCCGTCGCGAAGGCGGTGGCTGTGCTGGCGGAAGCAGGGGCGATCGTCGAAGAGATCAAATTGTCGGATCTGCTCGTGTATCAAGACTGCAAGACAACGATCTCTATCACCGAAATGTTCAGCGCTTACGAGCATGAGTTTCGCACACGTCCGCAAGACTTCGGCCTCATGTTTCGCAATAAGGTCATGTCCGGCGCGCTCATCCGTGCCGAAGATTACTTCCAGGCGCTGCGCCAGCGCTTGTCCTTATCGCGTGAGCTGAGCCGCGCATTCGCGCACTACGATGTTCTGGCTACCGCCGGTTGGATGACACCCGCCGATCCCGCTCGTCCGGATAAGCTCGAGACTTTCCTGCGTCCGCCGAATATCACGACGCCGTTCAACATCGGCGGTGGTCCGGCAATGAATATACCGTGCGGCATGAGCCGCCAAGGGTTACCGCTCAGTCTGCAGCTTGCGGCCGCGCATTTTGAAGAACCGCTGCTGCTGCGGGTCGGACACGCCTATCAACAGATGACCGACTGGCACACCATGCACCCTACGGAAGGAATGACGCAATGACGCGATCGTTTATAGACGAGGCTGCAGGTGTTGAGACGCTGAAAACGCTGCCGCCGTCTTCGCCGGACGAAATACGACGCATGGCGCGATTGGCAGGACTCGACTTGCCCGAATCGATCATGGACGAGCTGATTCAGTCATATCCGGCATTCGAGGCAATGGTGCGCCGTCTTCCGCGCGCGCGGCTGCGCTTCGACGAACCGGCACACCATGTGATTCCCATCGAACGCATTCTCGCGCTCGAAAAAAAGATATAGCTCAAGCGGGATAGTGCTTGCGCAACTCTTCTGCGCTCTTGCTGAACGTGTAGACGTCAAGGATTTCCGTCTCCTCGTCGAGTATCTCGAACATGTGCACCGCGTTGCCGGGTATGTGCACGATCGATCCGGCCTTTGCAACCTGCTCATTGCCGTGCATCGACACGCGCACACCACCGCGGAGAATCATGGAAACCTGTTCAGCCTCATGTGAATGCGGTTTGCCGCGCGAGTTGGGCAGCACGACGACCCGCGTAAGCACTACTTTGTCGCCGACCCACGTCTGGCGCACCGTTCCGGTGTGTGTCGACACCATCGGATCCGCTACCGTCTCTTTCGGAATGTTGTTCCAATCGATAACTACCGGCGCTTTGCCGAGCTGACCCGCCACCCAGTCGCAATAGTCCATCGCATTGTCTTTCATCGTTGATCAAGCCTTTCCATCACCAGACGCTCCGGTTTTATCATGCGTCGGTGCGGGTGTCCATGCGCGGACCTGCAGCGAGAACGTGCGTTAAACTTCGCGTTGAAGGCCCGGGCACACCGCTTGCTCGAAAACCGGCACTGCATCGAAGGAGAAAACGCAAATGCAACGACTGTTGACCGCCGTGATCGGCCTGCTCGCATTGATTGTCATGGTCAACGCGTCGGCGCAGGATACGTTTCCAAACCGTCCATTGCGGCTGGTGATCTCGGTACCGCCCGGCGGCGCTGCTGATTTCATCGGTCGCGTGGTCGGCGCGAAGCTTGCGGAGTTCGTACATCAAAACGTCGTTATCGAAGGCCGGCCCGGCGCCGGCGGCATCATCGCATCGGAGTACGTGACCAACGCGACTCCCGACGGCTATACGCTGATGCTTACGTCCAGCACGACGCATGGCGCTGCACCGGTGCTCTACAAAAAGCTTCCCTACGACGCGATGAAAGGGTTCACGCACATTTCGGGTGTTTCGCTGCTGCCGGCAATGATGGCGATTAACGCCGACGTGCCCGCCAAAACGGTCAAAGATTTCGTTGCGCTGACGAAGGCCAATCCCGGCAAGTACTTGTTCAGTTCGTCCGGCAATGGCAGCGCGCCGCAGTTATTCGGCGAGCAGTTCAAGATCGTTACCGGCGCATCGATGACACATGTGCCTTATAAAGGGAGCGGTCCGGCGGTCGTCGACCTTGTCGCCGGGCATGTGCACATGATGATGGATGGTCTGCCGTCCCTCATAGGCCAGATTAAATCAGGCCGCCTGCGCGCGCTTGCTGCGATGAGCCAGAAGCGCTTCGCCGTCTTTCCTGATGTGCCGACGATTGGGGAGGCCGGCTATCCCGGTCTCGAGGACGGTGTCTGGTACGGTTTGTCCGGTCCGACAGGCATCCCGCGACCGATCGTCGATCGTCTTGCCAAGGAAATGGCGCGGGTCGTCACCAGCCCGGATGTACAGGAGCGCTTTGCGACGGTCGGTGCATTGCCGATGCCGATCGGACCCAAGCAGTACGAAGCGTTTATCCTCAGCGAAAACAAGAAGTGGGGCGAGATCGTGCGCATTTCCGGCGCGGCCCCGGACTGACCGGGATCGAGCGCGACAAGTAAGTCATGAATGCGCAGGCGACAACAACCGTTCGCGTGAGTCGGGCCTACCGCGCTCCGGCCGAGCGCGTTTTCGACGCATGGCTGAATGCGAAACAGGCGGCAAGATTTCTGTTCGCGACGCCAACCGGCGAGATGGTACGTGCAGAGATCGACGCACGCGTCGGCGGCAAGTTCAATTTCACCGAGCGGCGCGACGGCGATGATATCGAGCACGTAGGTGAATATCTGGAAGTAGAGCGTCCACGGCGCCTCGTTTTTACTTTCTCAGTGCCAAAGTTCTCGAGCGATGCAACACGCGTGACCATCGAAACCGCGCCCGAAGATTTCGGCTGCAGACTGTCGCTTACACATGCGGGCGTGTATGCCGAGTACGCACGCCGCACTGAAGCGGGTTGGGCTCGCATACTCGAAGGGCTCGCTGCCGCGTTGTAATGCGCAAACCCAGGAAGACGACACACCGCGGGCACCTCAACCCGGTTATTTGTCGACAGGTCGCGCTAGTTCCCGCCGAAGCTCGTCGAAAATTGCCGGCGTGGGCAGATCCCGCTCGCCGTTCACCAGATAGATGAAATTGTCCGCGAGTACTTCTTCCGGATGAATCGTGTAGCGCGTATTGCGTCCGGTGGCTCTTGAGTATGCGGGCAGCTTAGCCGGTTCGTACAGCACCGGTTCTCCATCGATGCGCTGCGCCAGCCACGTGTCGCCGACCTGCTTTACTGACAGCAGCCGAAACTGCATCCGGCTCAAATACGTGCCCTGCAGCGACGGATTGAAAGTCTCTTCTCGCGCAAACAGCACAGGGAAGATGATAAGTTCTGTGCCTTCGTGTTGCAGTCTCATGCAGTAGCGCGTGTCAGGAGCGTCGGGGTTCGTAATCCGACGCTGCTCGAGCTCCGGCGGCCACTGGAGCGGCCCGCAGTCCCGAAAGCCGACGATCGCATACAGCGCCGCTTTTCGCGCCGGCGCATTGCGCGATATCACATGAAAAAGCTCGTGCGTTAGCAGCGTTTCAAGATCGTCAGCCGAACCGCTGAGGTATCTTTGCGGAACAATGATTGCGTATGAACGTGTATACGCCGTCTGCGCTTCTTCGTTGCCGGTAGTTTTCACCAGCAGCACTTGCGGCGGAATATGAAGCGTCAGCGCGCGCAGGCGCGAACTTACGCTGGCCAGTGCGCGTGACATGATCGCGGTTTCTGAAGATGTCCAATCGATTGCCTGACGGCCGACGAAATCGAGATATTCCTGTTCCGTGACAATGCCGGGCCGGCCCGTACGTGCCGAACGGTCGTACGGACTCAGCGCCGTTGTGAATTCGTCGCGGGCGGAAAGGATTTCGCGTCCCTCGTCGGCGGTTGCAAAACGCGCCTGGACGCCGGAATAAAGTGGAACAGTTTGTGCGCGCGCCGCGTTGGTTAGGGCAAGCACAAGTGCAGCAACCGCGAGACGCGCCACGATCCCGGTTGCAGACTCGATGCCCGCCACCGGGCGCGTCACACTGCGGGTATCGCAGCTGTGCGTACGATCGCGCGCTCTTTGATCGGCCAGTTGATGATTGCTGCAAATATGCCAAGGGCGATCGAGATCTGCCATACGACGTTGTACGAGCCGGTCTTGTCGTACAGATAGCCGCCGAGCCACACACCGCAGAAACTGCCCATCTGATGCGAGAAAAACACGAATCCCGAAAGCATGGAGAGATAACGCACGCCGAAGATGTGCGCGACAATCCCGCTGGTCAGGGGCACCGTCGAAAGCCACAGAAATCCAATCGCAGCTGCGAACACGTAAACAGAAACCGGCGTGATAGGCAGTACGAGAAAGATCACGATTACGATGCTGCGCAGTGTATAAATGCCCGAGAGCAGATATTTCTTTGTAAAGCGCGCGCCGAGCTGGCCTGCGACGTATGTGCCAAAGATATTAAACAGGCCGATGAGCGCGAGCGCGGTCACCGCCACGCCGGACGAAAGCTGGTCGTCCCGTAAGTATGACGGCAGATGCACGCCGATGAAGACGACCTGAAATCCGCACACGAAATAGCCTGCCGTCAGCAGCCAGAAACTGCGATAGGCAAACGCTTCCCGCAGCGCCTGCGCCACCGTCTGCGCACGCAGCGTATTCGCCGCCGGCGTCTCTTTAAGCCCGATAGAAAGTGGTGCGATCAGGCATACGAGTGCGGCGAGCAGCAGCAAGGCATTGCTCCACCCTATGCCGTCGATGAGTCCCTGCTCGACAGGAACCATCACGAACTGCCCGAAGGAACCGGCTGCCGCTGAAATGCCCAGCGCCTGGGAACGTTTGCTCTCCGGGAAGTTTCTCCCTATGACGCCCGCGACAACGCTGAAGGTACAGCCGGATAGCGCAACGCCGATCAGCAGACCGGCGCTGACACTGAACAGCACCGGACTCGCCGACGTCGTCATGAGCGCCAGACCCGCGGCGTAGAAAAGCGAGCCCGCAACCAACGCGCGCGCCGCGCCGAAGCGATCGGCGATCATGCCGGTGAACGGCTGCGTGATGCCCCAGAACAGATTCTGCAGTGCAAGCGCGAACGAGAATGCTTCGCGGTTCCAGCCGAATTCCGTGGACATCGGCAACAGGAAGAGGCCCAGGCCATGCCGGATGCCCATCGCGAGCGTGAGAATAATGCTCGAGCAGACAAGTATGGTAACGAGCTGGCGTGACTTGCCGGACATTGTCAGCTCAGCATGTTCACAGCTTGGTCAACGACTTTCTCAGATAGCGTCGCATACGGCCGATGTCACGATGTCCGTTGTCGCTTCGCCGCCAAGATCCGGCGTGTGCACCTTTTTGGCCGTGACAGTCTCGATCGCTTGCATGAGACGAGCGGACGCTTCTTTTTCGCCGAGATGGTCCAGCATCATCGACGCGGTCCAGAACGTTGCGATCGGATTTGCGATGCCCTGGCCGGTAATATCGAAGGCGGAACCGTGTATGGGCTCGAACATCGACGGAAATTTGCGCTCGGGATTCAAATTCGCTGTCGGTGCGATACCGAGGCTTCCCGATAGCGCCGCGGCCAGATCCGAAAGAATATCCGCATGCAGGTTGGTAGCAACAAGGGTGTCGAGCATGTACGGCTTCAGGACCATTTGCGTAGTGACGGCGTCGACCAGGACGCGCTGCGTTTCAACGCCGGGAAACTCTTTGGCGACTTCATAGAATATTTCGTCCCACATCACCATGCCGTGCCGCTGAGCGTTGGACTTGGTCACCAGCGTCAGATGTTTGCGCGGCCGTTTACTTGCCAGCTCGAAGGCGAAACGATGGATGCGCTCCACGCCGTTGCGCGTGAAGATGGAAGTCTCCGTTGCAAGTTCCTCCGGCAGGCCGCGATGCACGCGTCCGCCGCTGCCTGAGTATTCGCCTTCCGAATTTTCTCGAATGATTACCCAATCGATGCGCTCGCCGCCTGTGAGCGGACTCGTAACGCCGGGAAGAACGCGTGCCGGCCGCACGTTTGCATATTGATCGAAGCCCTGGCAGATCGGCAGCCGCAATCCCCACAGCGAGACGTGGTCAGGCACATCGGGTGCGCCTACCGCGCCAAAGAAAATGGCGTCGAAGGTCCGCAATTTTGCAAGTCCGCCGTCAGGGATGTAGTAACCGTGTTTCTTGTAATACTCGCTGCTCCACGGGAAATGTTCGACCTTTAGCTTGAAGCCGCCGGCGCGCCCCGCGAGCACATCAAGTGCCTTGAGGCCGGCTGAGATAACTTCCGTGCCGATGCCATCGCCGGGAATCGCTGCAATCGAGTATTCGCGCATGAGTGTCTTCGCTGAGGTTGATCAGATGCGAGCGGCATGTGAACGGCGTGCCGGATGCGCGTTGACTCAAATATAACAGGGTCCGGGAATTCCCGGAAACCGCGCGAACAGTTTTTCGTCCACCTCGAGACCGAGCCCGGGTGCATCGGCCGGCTCGATGTATCCATCCTCCACGCGCGGTGCTCCACTGCATAACTCGTCGCGAAACGGATTGATTGCAGCACAATCGCTCTCGTAGATGAGCGCGTTGGATGCGGCGCATAGCAAATGCACGCACGCCGCAGAGTCTATGCAACTCATTCCGGTATGTGGCGCGAACGGCCTGCGAAAGGCGGATGCGAGGTCGGCGATCTTTTTACATTCGGTGATGCCGCCCGTTTTGCAGGGATCGGGCTGAATGATATCCACCGCCTCGGTTTCGAGCAGCTGCCGGGCTTGAAATCGCGTGAAATGATTTTCGCCGCCCGCGAGTGGAACGAGGGTGCGCTTGTTCATCTGCGCATAGTCGGCGAGATTGTCGGGTGTAAACGGCTCCTCGATCCAGAAGACACGGCATTCTTCAAGCGCCGGAAGTGCGTGTTTCAGGTCGAGCAGCGAGTATCGGGTGTTGATATCAACCATGATATCGATCTTGTCACCGAGCGCTTTCCTCACATAGCGCACGCGCTCGATGTCGCGCTCGACAGTGTCGCCAAGCCGCAATTTAAGCGCCGTATAACCTTGAGCGACGAAGCGTTGCGCTTCCGCGAGCAATTGCGGCGGCGGCTGATAACCCAGGCAAACGCCGCCTGCGTATGCGCGGATCTTTTTGCGTGCGCCGCCTAATAGCGCGTACACCGGTTGCCCCAGCGCCTTGCCGCGCGCATCCCACAACGCCATATCGACGCCGCTTAGCGCCTTGTAGAACGCCCATCCGGGACCATGCGTCTGTCCCTGCTTCGTGTAGATCTTCTGCCAGATGTCTTCGACTTCCATCGCATTCGCGCCAACCACGATCGGTGCGAGATTTGTGTTGACAATATCAGCGACGACAGTCGGTGCGAGCGCGTGATGCGCTTCGCCGTAGCCGGTGATGCCATCTTTGGTGCGCACACGGACGACGACCATGTCTTTCTTGATCGGCTGTCCGCTGCCGCGACGGGGCGCGTTTTCGAGCCGGAACGACAACGCAAAAGCGCGCACTTCACTGACGATCATGCGGTCCTTCATCGCGTAGTGCGAGTATGCACAGATTTTCTCGTCCAGTTTATGAGCGCTGCTGCAAAAAAGTTTAGCAGGTCTGACGGGCGGCTCGTCCGCGAGTGCCGCATGAGCATGCTCACTGCGCGAAAGAATATAATGCCGCAGTGAAGATACTTGCGCTCGATACATCGACTGACTTATGTTCCGTCGCTCTCTTGGATCAGAATCAGGTCGATGCCCGCGACGTCATCGCCGGCCAGCGCAATTCTGAGCTGCTGTTGCCAATGGTAGACGGATTGCTGCGCGATCACGGTTTGACAGTGAATCAAGTCGATGCCATTGCATTTGGCTCAGGGCCCGGCTCTTTTACCGGTTTACGCATTGCCTGCGGTGTTGCTCAGGGCATGGCGTTTGGTGCAGGCGTCCCGATCGTTGCAGTCGGCACATTGCTTGCACTCGCCGAAGCGTCGCTCGCCGAGCGTGCAGTGTGCTGCCTCGATGCCCGCATGGGCGAGGTGTATCACGCTGCCTACGAAAAATCAGGCGACGACTGGACCGAGATTGACGCACCGGGTCTGTACAAACCCTTCCAAGTGCCGCCGCTGACAGGTGCTCAGTGGACCGGCTGCGGGAGCGGCTTCGCCGTGCATGGTGATGCATTGCGGGCTGTATACGCGGCCAGCGTCGACCGGGTCGCCGCTGATCTCGTGCCGCATGCGCGCCAGATTGCATCCGTTGCCGCGAGACAGGTGGCCGCCGGTCGCACCCTTGATGCGGCACTTGCTGTGCCTATATATGTGCGTGACAAAGTCGCGCTGCGCGTTGACGAACGATGAGCGCGCTGCTCAATGATCTGCCGCGTTACCGGCGCATGTCGAGCGACGATCTCGATGATGTCATTGCGATCGAAAACAACGTGTACCCGCATCCCTGGACGCGTGGAAACTTCGTTGACTCGCTGAATGCCGGCTATCACGCCTGGATCGCCGCAATCGGTCGCAGGATAATCGGCTACAGCATAGTGATGATCGGCGCCGAGGAGGCGCATCTGCTCAACCTGAGCATTGCAGCGCATTGGCAGCGGCGCGGCATCGGGCGCCAACTGCTCACCTTTATGCGCAAACTTGCCGCGGACTACGGTGCGCGCAGGATGTTCCTTGAAGTGCGGCCTTCCAATGTCGCCGGACTCGGGCTGTACGCAGACGCCGGATTCACCGAGATCGCGATCAGACGCCACTATTATCCGGCAGGCCAAGGACGTGAAGATGCGCTTGTGATGTCGTTGCAGTTGCAATGAGCACACAGCGCGAAGACATGCTCAAGGAACTAGGCCTGTGGCCGCTGTGGCGCTTGCGTGATGATGCGAACATTAGCGCCGGCACTCCTTCAGAAAAAACGGACAGTGCAGACGCCCGCCCGCAACCGGCGTCGCGGCCAAGCGCGCCTGACCTGCTCGTAAGCGAACCGCGTGCAACGCGCGCCGTACAAAGCAATGCCTTACCGCTCGATGAAAGAATTCATGCCATCTCGCGTATGGAATGGCCGCAGTTGCGGGAATCGGTTGCGGGGTGTGTCGCCTGCGCGCTTCACAAGGGCCGCAACAAGACAGTATTCGGCGTCGGCGATGAAAACGCCGACTGGCTGTTCGTCGGCGAAGGTCCCGGCGCGGATGAAGACGCAAAGGGCGAGCCCTTCGTCGGCCAGGCGGGCAAGCTTCTCGATAACATGCTCGCTGCGATCAGGCTCAGACGCGGCAATAACGTCTATATCGCCAATATCGTGAAGTGCAGGCCGCCGGGTAACCGTAACCCCGAGCTCGCAGAGGTGTCCCAATGCGAGCCATACCTCTGGCGGCAGATCGATCTCATCAAACCAAAGCTCATTGTTGCTTTGGGCAAGACAGCCGCAGTGAACCTGCTCAAACGCGATGCGCCGGTTGCAAGCATGCGCGGCAAAGTGCATGAATATCAGGGCGTGCCGCTGATTGTCACCTATCATCCAGCCTATCTGCTGCGCACGCTGAACGACAAGGCGAAAGCATGGGCAGACCTCTGTCTTGCGGTAGAAACGATGCAAGGCTTGCAAACCGGTCGAGCCGCCCCGATCTAGCAACCGGTTCTTTGCGTTCTTTACGGATCTGAGGAGAGTAAAACATGAACAAAGTTTTCGTCGCGCTGGCGCTGCTGATTACAACGCTTGGTCTCGGCGGCTGCGGTTACAACACACTGCAATCGTCCGATGAGCAGGTCAAGTCGGCGTGGGCCGAGGTCGTGAATCAGTATCAGCGGCGCGCGGATCTCGTGCCGAATCTTGTTAACGTCGTGAAGGGTTACGCGCAGCAGGAAAAAGATGTGCTGCTGGGCGTCACTAATGCGCGCGCGCGCGTCGGCAGCGTGCAGGCATCGCCTGAACTGGTCAACGATCCGGCGGCACTGCAAAAGTTCCAGGCAGCGCAAGGCGAGCTGTCATCCGCACTCTCGCGTCTTCTGGTGGTCGCCGAAAACTATCCTCAGTTGAAGTCGGATCAGAATTTCCGCGAGCTGCAGGCGCAGCTCGAGGGCACGGAAAACCGCATCGCAGTTGCTCGCAACCGGTTTATCAAAGCGACGCAGGAATTCAACACGACGGTGCGCTCATTCCCCACCAATCTGACTGCTATGATGTTCGGCTTCAAACCGAAAGCGCAATTCACGGTCGATAACGAGAAGGAAATATCGACCGCGCCGAAAGTGGATTTCGGCACTACACCGCCCGCCGCACCTGCGCAGCCAGCACCGCCCGCAGCCATACCGGCGCCGGTGATTCCGCCCGCCAGCAAGTAGCCGCCTGTGAAACAGGGCTCGTCCTTATGTCTGCGGGCCCTGCTGTGGCTATGCGCATTGACGGCGTTCGGGGCCTCATGGTGCATAGCCGCTGATGTCGCCATACCGCCGCTGAAGGCGCGCGTTACGGATCTGACTGCAACGCTTACGGCGCAACAACAGTCATCACTCGAGCAAACGCTCGCTGCGTTTGAAGCACGCAAGGGCAGTCAGATCGCCGTGCTGCTGGTGCCGACGACACAACCTGAAACGGTAGAGCAGTATGCAGTTCGCGTCGAGGAAAGCTGGAAACTCGGCCGCAAGGGCATCGACGACGGCGCATTGCTGTTGATTGCAAAAAACGATCGCAAGCTGTGGATCGAAGTCGGCTATGGTCTCGAAGGCGTGCTGAATGACGCTACAGCCAAACGCATCATCGATGAAGCGATCACGCCGCGCTTCAAGCAAGGTGATTTCTACGGCGGCATCAGCGCGGGCGTCGAAGGGATCATCAAAGTGGTGGACGGTGAACCGTTGCCGCCGCCGAAACCGCGGGCATCGCAGCAACCGGCGGGCGGTGGTTTCGATTTTCAATCGCTGCTCATCATCGGCTTCGTGCTGGTATTCGTGGTGGGCGGCGTCTTGCGCGCAATCTTCGGGCGGTTTCTCGGCGCCGGCATTGTCGGCACCATCGCGGGCGTACTAGGCTGGATGCTCGGCGGCGCCGTAGTGATCGGTTTCATCGCCGCCATCATCACGTTTATTTTCTCGTTGCTCGGCGGCACGCGCGGCGGCTGGGGCAGCGGCGGATTTGGCGGATTTGGCGGCGGCGGCTTCAGCACCGGCGGCGGATTTGGCGGCGGTGGCGGCTTCAGCGGCGGGGGCGGTAGCTCGGGCGGCGGCGGCGCCGGTGGCAGCTGGTGATGATATGAACTTTGCTCGCCTCATGAAACATATGCTCACGCCGCATTGGATCGTGGGCGGCGCCTTTCCGCGCCGCACGTTGGACGCGATCGAACAAGCGATAGGCAATTCCGAAAAAACACACGACAGTGAATTGCGTTTCGCGGTCGAAGCCGCCTTGCATCCGCTTGCATTGACGCGCGGGCTCACCGCGCGTCAGCGTGCAATTCAGGTGTTCTCGGAGTTGCGCGTCTGGGACACGCAACATAACAGTGGCGTGCTCATCTACGTGCAGCTTGCGGATCGCCGCATCGAAATCGTCGCGGATCGCGGCATCAGCGCAAAGGTTCCGCAGGAGCAATGGGACGCCGTGTGTCGGCGCATGGAGGATGCCTATCGCAAGCGGGAATTTGAACAGGGTACGCTGACCGGCATTGCGGAAATTACGCGACTGCTGGCAACGCACTTCCCGCCGCTCGCCGACAATCCGAACGAATTGTCGGACGCACCCGTCGTGCTGTAGGCAAATGCCGTGCTGTGCGAAAGAGACGCACAGCGATTTTGCATACCTGCAATGTTGGCAATGAGCCGATTGCTTCCAACGATTCCCTTATCGGGCCGCTTCTCTTAAAATATCGGGTCCAGGCGTTTCGCCTCCCTTGTCCCTCCGATCCAATGCCTTTACGGCTAAAGTGGAAGTGATATGAAAACCGCAGTGAACCGGTTGCGCGGCGTCGAGCACGACATCATCCAGCAACCGCGAACAAGCGATGCGGCGCCGTACTACGAGCCGCAATCGAACGAAGTAGCAATTTTCGAGGCAGCCTATCGGAAGCGGCTGCCGGTGATGCTCAAAGGTCCGACGGGCTGCGGCAAGACCCGCTTCCTCGAGCACATGGCATTTCAGCTCAAGCGTCCGTTGGTCACCGTATCGTGCCATGAAGATCTGACGAGCTCGGATCTCGTCGGGCGCTTCCTGCTCGAAGGCAGCGCGACAGTGTGGCAGGACGGGCCGCTCACGCGCGCTGTCAAAGCCGGTGCGATCTGCTATCTCGATGAAATCGTCGAGGCACGCACTGACTCCACCGTGGTTATCCATTCGCTCACAGACCACCGTCGCCGTCTCACAATCGAGAAGAAAGGTCAGGAGATCGATGCGCATGAAGATTTTCTGCTCGTCATTTCCTATAACCCGGGATACCAGACGGTGCTCAAAGATCTAAAGCCGTCCACGAAGCAGCGCTTCATCGCGATCAACTTCGATTTTCCCGAGGAAGACGTCGAGCGCAAAATCGTCGTCAATGAAGTGCCCGGCATCGATCCGGAGCTGGCGGCAAAACTCGTGGCGACCGGGCGCAAAGGCCGGCTGCTCAAAGATCATGGTCTCGAGGAAGCCACTTCAACGCGGGCGCTCGTGTACGCGGCGAACATGATAAATGCCGGCCTCGATCCGGTTAATGCCTGCCAGGTTGCGATGGTGAATCCGCTCACCGATGATATCGAGCTTGCCGAAGCGCTTATGGAAATTGTCAAAGCGCATTTCTCCTGATTTTCGTTAGTACTCCGTGGCAGCCCCGTCAGCCGCTATTGAGCAGGCGCTCAGCGAACTCAGTGCGCTGAGCTTCGTCGCGCACCGTGAAGTGACGGACGCATTGCCGGCCTTACGCCAGCACGGCGACGAAGTGGTCCTTACGTGGCTGCGCGCCGTGCGGCGGCTGTTCGAGCACGATCGGGAAGCGGGCAAAGCTTTCGTGCGCGGCAGCTACGAAGCGGAAAAAATCTCCGAGACGGTGTTGCCGTGGACCGAGCAGGCGCTGGTCTTCCTCCAATGGCCGCAACCCGCCGCCGCAGTCGATTCCTTTATGCGCAATCTGCCCCGCGCGTTCGGCACGCTCGGGCACGCGGGCGAGCGTCGGTGGGCGGAGATCGGATTCATGTGGTACACGCGTCACAGCGATAGCGGACGCGCTTACTTCGCAACGCCAGTGCTCGATCTCGCGTGCCGCCAGGGCGTTACCGGAGTCGAACACCTGCTGCAGCCCATGGAAGAATTGTTCGAGTCGCGAAAATTGATGCTGGCGACATATCTCGGCGGCGCCATCCGTGTGCGTAACCTGCTCGGCGCACAAGCGGTCCTGCCGTGGGCGTCGCGCGGCGCCGACATTATGCAGTCAGGGCGCGCGCGCGGCGAAGCTTACTTCCGGCTTGAAAGCGAAGAGAGCCTGTCGGTATTGCTCGATCATTTGCCCGGCTATCGAATGCCGGAGCGCAATCGTCTGCTCGCGCTACTGCTCGAGATATGGTACGAGCGTCCGGTCGAATTGAAGGAAAGCACGTGGTCGCCCGATAAGGGCCGCCCGTTTGTCGAGACCGACGGGCGCAGCGTGTTCATTCCCGCGGTCATGCCGGACCGCGACGAAGCAATATTGGCGATCCTGCATGCCGCCGGGCGCGTTGTTTTCGGCGGCTTCGACCGCGCTGCGCTGATCCGCATATTCAGCGATGTGGGTGCAGAGCTGCCCAAGTCGGGGCAGGTCGCGTGGGCGCCGTTGTTTGCACGCTATGGTGATGACGTGCCGCGCTTTCAGCTCCTGTTCGACGCCTGCGAGGACCTGCGTGTCGATGTTCGGATACAGGAGCGTGTACCGAATTATCTCGCGCGTTTACACGCGGTCGGGGCGTCGCATCGGTTGCGACCCGTAGAATCGCTGCCTTATTACGATCTGGCGCTCGACATGGTCGGCGCCGCGTCAGCGCTGATGCATGGACAGCCGTCGACGCTTGATGCACGCTTGCGGCCGCTGCTTGATCCCGGCGCAACCATTGCGGATTCATTTCGTATTGCGAACGAACTCTATGCCGAGACGACGCTCGCGCCGGTAACGGATATCGAGGTCTACCAGGGCGCCTATCTGCCGGGACGCAGTCCCAACGCCGCACGCTCCGCGCACGCGCAGACGGAACAGGATCAGCCGCAGCAGACGCAGGCCGGCGCCGACGGTGAGAAGAAACAAAGCGACGATGGCGAGCAGGGCGACAATGACGAACAGCAGAATGCGGAAACCGGCGGCGAGGAAGCCGGTGAGCGCGAGAAGATGGTGGCAAGCGACGGCAAGAGCGCGGGGTCGAGCAAGATGTCGATCAAGCGCACGCAAAGTCAGGAGCAGGGCGGACAGTCGAGCGACAAGGGCAAACCGTATCCTGAATGGGATTACCGTGAAGGCCGCTACAAGCGCAACTGGAGCTGGGTGCAGGAGAAACCGCTTGCTGAGTCGAATCTTGCTGAAGCGAACCGGCTGACCACCCAGTATGCGCTCGCGCTGAAACGGCTTAAAAAAGCGATCCAGGCTCAGAAGCCGACGCGCCTCGCGCCAAGAGTGCGGCAGTTCGATGGCGACGATATCGACTTGAATGCCGCAGTGGAATATGTTGCCGAGCAGCGCGCGGGCATGTCGCCGCTGCCCGCCATTTATCGGCGACGAGAAATCAAGCAGCGAGATGTCTCGGTAACCCTGCTCGCCGATATGTCTACTTCCATCATGCAGCATCTGCCGGAAGGCGGCGGCCGTCTCGTTGACCGCGTGCGCGCGGGCGTGTTGCTGTTCGCTGAAAGCATGGAGGAAGTCGGCGATGCCTATTCGATTGCCGGATTCTGCTCTAAATACCGCGACAACGTGAGCTACTACACGATTAAGGATTTCGATGAGCCGTTCACAACGCAGATTAAAAGTGTTATCGGCGGGATGTCCGGCAGGCTCGCCACGCGCATGGGTGCTGCGATCCGCCATGCGACATCACGCTTCAACGGCGTCGAAAGCCGCCGTCGTTTACTGCTGATTCTGTCGGATGGCAGGCCGGAGGATTACGACGACGGCGGGGACCGGCGCTACCTGCATGAAGACACGCGCATGGCGGTGAAGGAAGCGATGAACGCGGGCGTGCATCCGTTCTGCATCACCGTCGATACCATGGCCAATCAGTATCTGCCGCAAATCTTCGGGCCCGGGCATTACCTCGTGCTCGACCACATCAACAGCCTGCCGAATAAACTGCCTGAGATTTATCTCAGGCTGCGTCGATAGCGCCGCCGACTATAGAACTACGCGGCCGCTCGCGGGTCGGTGATGCGGCCGGCGACCGCGGACGCGGCTACAGTTGCGGGACTCCCAAGATAGAGCTGTGCGTCCTTCGCGCCGAATCGCCCGCTATTGCTGTTGGTCGCGGTCGAGATCGATATCTCTCCCGAATGCAGCGGACCAATCACCGCGTCGTTGCACGGACCGCAACCGGCGGGAAGCAATATAGCGCCCGCTTCAATGAAGGTATTGAGAATTCCTTCGGCGGCGAGCCGCTTGGTCGTTTGCTCGGAGCCCGGCGCTACGAACATCCGCACGCCAGGTGCGACGTGATTATTTTTCAACGCGGCGGCGGTGGTAACGAAGTCTTCATACATGCCGGAGCCGCACGAACCGACAAACGCATGGTCGATCGGTTGTCCGGCGATCTTGGAAACGTCGACCGCGCGATGCACGCCGCCAGGCAGCACCACCTGCGGCTCGACTGTACTGATATCGAGGGTTGCGTCGCCATCATAATATGCGTCCGCATCGGCGTACACAGGTGTGAACGGGCGCTGCGCGCGCTCGCGCGCAAACGAGAGTATCTGCTCCGAAGGCGGGAAGAAGACACCGTACGCGCGCATCTCGGTCGGTGAACTGCACAGTGCGGTGCGCGTCGCCAGATCGAACTGGTCGAGATCGCCGGCAAACTCGAGCACGCGGTAATCAAGATCGAGATCGAGTGCGCCCTCATGCAACAGGCGCGCGATGTAAAAACCCAGGTCTCGCCCATAAACGCGGTCGCGCAGCGTTCCCCTAAGCGTGAGGCGCACAGATTTTGGCACCGTCACCCAGTTGGTTCCGGTCGCAAGCACGCGGCTGATCTCCATGCCCATGCGAAATCCAAACGCACCGATGGCACCGGCATTCGTCGCATGCCGGTCGTTATCGAAGTAAAACATGCCCGGCAGCAGCATGCCCGACTCCATCGGGAAAATGTGACCATGACCGGCGCGGCCGACGTCGAAGAAGTTCTTCACGCCCCACGCTTTCGCGGCTGCTCGATTGAACGCGCCCATCTCCGCTGCGCGCGCGCTGCCGTAAATCACTTCATGGTCGGTGACCATGAAAACTTTGTCCGGTGACGCAAGACGGTCGATGCCAATCGCATCGAGCTCGCGCTTGGCGCCGCGCACCACCCCATCGTGAACCATAATGAAATCGGGGTCGGGCTCGACGATATCTCCAGCGCGCAGTGATGCGCATCCGCTGGCGCGCGCTAGAATTTTTTCGACAGCTGTTGACGGCATGGTGATTCTTAAAAAGTGAGCCGAGAGTAGCCAGCGCACCGATGGGTGTCAAGGCGCGTGCTTGTTAAGCATGTGTCCGTGTAGTCGGCGGACTCGTATCACGCAGCCATATGAACTTTCAGTAAGCGCATCGTTTAGTCACGCGTAGTCCGCTGCGATGAGTGCGCGATCGGGCCCCCGACCTGCGGTCAGGCGTTGGCGATGAGCGGCATTGAGCATTCGGAACAATGTCTTACAATCTCCCGTTAGCGTCTCACGTGGAGCAACCATGCTAAAAAAATTCGTTGTGTTGAGCGCACTGTTCGTATGGAATGCCGCACACGCCGACGAGGCGAGCGTCAAAAAACTGATTGAAACAAAACTGGGTGAGAAAGTGCAGAGCGTCACCAAGACGCCATATGGCGGTCTTTATGAAGTGTATGTCGACAAGAAACTGCACTACACCGACGAGAAAGTATCGTTTGTCATGTACGGCGTGCTCATCGACACCAAGACCGACCGCAATGTAACTGAACAGCGCATGCGCAAGCTCACGGCGCTCAACGTGAAGGATCTGCCGCCCCTTAACATGGCAATCAAGCGAGTAAAAGGCGATGGCAGGCGCCAGTTGGTAGTCTTCTCGGATCCCATGTGTCCGTTTTGCAAGAAGCTCGAGACTGAGCTCGAAAAACTGAACAACGTGACCATCTATGTGTATCCAAATCCCATTGAAGCGAAGTTTCCCGGCTCGACCGGCATCGCAAAATCAATCTGGTGCTCAGCCGAACCGGGCAAGGCCTGGGAAGACTGGATGCTGAGGGCGCTGCGCCCATCGGGCCGAACCGATTGCCCGAACCCCGTCGACAAGATCGACGGCTATGCAACCAAGCTCAATGTCGATACCACGCCAACCCTCGTGTTTGCTGACGGCGGCGTGCTGCGCCAGTACGTTGCAGCCAAGGATATCGATCGATTCCTGAACGAGACGCCGCCTAAGTAATTGCCGGCAGAGGCGGCGAGCCAGCCGCGCGCGCGACCAGAACGCGCTATATTCGATCTTTCGAATTACGGCATCATTCATTCGGCCGATCGAATCACAATTCCATCGCGCTGCATGTACCGACAGCTCCACTCATGCATGTACACCGGCGATCCGTCGTATGCGCATTCGCGTTAGCCGCGCTCATGGCGGCAAACGGTGCATTCGCCGCGGATTTTCCCGCTAAGCCGATCCGCGTTCTCGTCGGGTTCGCGCCCGGCGGCTCGGCGGATATCATTGCGCGCGCCGTGAGCCAGAAGCTCGCGGATGCGTTCAAGTATTCCGTGGTCGTCGACAATCGCAGCGGCGCCTCGGGAATTATCGCGGCCGATCTCGCCGCGAAATCAAACCCGGACGGTTATACATTGCTCGAGGCGACGATGACTACGCATGGCATCGGTCCCAGCCTCTACAGCCAGCTGCCATATGACGTATCGAAGGACTTCGAGCCCGTTGCGCTGATGGTGCGCATCCCTCTTGTGTTATTCGTCAATGCGGCGGTCCCGGCGACAGGCCTCAAAGAATTCGTCGCAGTCACTAAGTCGGGCGCGGCCAAATACAGCTATGCGTCAGCGGGCGCGGGAAGTCCGCCGCACCTCGCCGCCGAGTTGTTCAAGCTCAAGACAGGCGCACAGTTGCTGCACGTGCCGTATAAAGGAACCGGCGCAGCATTGCCTGATCTATTGGCCGGGCAGGTGCAGATGATGATCGACGGTCCGCCACCGTTCCTGCCTCATGTGAAGTCAGGCAGGCTGAAGGCGCTGGCGGCCGCGAGCGAGAAACGCAATCCTCTTCTGCCGGAAGTGCAAACGTTCGCTGAGACCGGCGTCTCCGGCGTGGAAGCCGGCCTTTGGTATGGCATCGTGGCGCCGAAGGGCACGCCTAAAGCCATCATTTCGAAACTCAACGCCGAGATCAACCGTGCACTTGTCGCACCGGATGTACGGGACCGCTTTGCCGCCATGGCAGTCGAGATTGTTGCTGGCACACCCGCCGAGTTTGGCAGCTATATCAATAGCGAACTCAAGCGCTGGGCGGAAGTAGTGCGCGCAGCAAAGATTAAAATCGACTAAGGCGCGTGTAGTGTGCGGTTGATTACGGGAAAGTTTATCTTCGCTGCACTTGGTGCTCGCTAACGCGAGCACGGGCTATGCCGGCTGGCGTTCGAGCGCGGCGCGACACTCATCGATTTTTTGCACGAGGTAGTCCGCCGCGAAATTGATTTCCTCGTCCGTGTTAAAGCGGCCGACGGTTATGCGAATCGAGTTGCCCGCGAGCTGCGTATCGTTGCCCAATGCCTGCAGCACATGCGACACACTGGCTCCGCCAGAGGAGCATGCCGACGTTGACGATACCGCGATGTCCGTCAGCGAAGCGATCATCTGATCGCAATTCGGCAGTTTCAGGCTGAAGTTGAGATTGCCGGCGATGCGGTTTTGCATGTCGCCATTGACCTGGACTTCTTTCCGCGCTGCAAGCCGCTGATACAGCTTATCGCGCATTCCTCGCACGCGTGGCATCTCAGTAGCCATTTCAGTGCCGGCAATACGCAGACATTCACCCATGCCGACGATCTGATGTGTCGCGAGGGTGCCCGACCGCATACCAAGCTCGTGGCCGCCGCCGTGCATCTGCGGCTCGAGGCGTACACGGCGATCGCGCGCAACATATAGCGCGCCGATGCCCTTCGGTCCGTATGTTTTGTGCGCCGTCAACGACATGAGATCGACGTTCAATTGGCGCGTATCGATCGCTACCTTTCCCGTCGCTTGCGCCGCGTCGACATGAAACAGCACACCACGGGGGCGGCAGATTTCACCGATCGCCTTGATGTCCTGTATGACGCCGATTTCGTTATTCACGAGCATGACCGACGCGAGTACCGTGTCGGGACGAATAGCCGCGCTGAACTTGTCGAGGTCGAGCAGGCCATTCGTTTCCGGAGCGAGCACAGTGACGGAAAATCCCTGCCGTTCGAGTTCTGCCATTGTGTCGAGCACCGCTTTATGCTCGGTCTGCACGGTTATCAGATGCTTGCCCTTATTCTGATAAGCCAGCGCTGCGCCCTTGATTGCAAGATTGTCCGACTCGGTGGCGCCGGACGTCCATACGATTTCACGCGGATCTGCATTGATAAGCGCTGCTACTTCATCGCGCGCCGATTCGACGGCCTTGCGCGCCTCACGCCCGAATTCATGCGAGCTGCTGGCGGGATTGCCAAAGCGGCCGCCAAGCCATGGCAGCATTTTGTCGACGACCCGCGGATCGACGGGTGTCGTCGCAGAATTATCGAGATAAATCGGAAATTTAAGCATCGGTCGGCTAACGGTTACTGGATGCAGCGGGCAGCATAGTCGGAAGAATAAGGCGGTACATGATGCGACGGCCGTTTGTGAACAGCTTACGTATGCGCTCGGTGCGCGGCGTCTGGCGGGCTTCGAGCCAGGCAGGACTTTCGAACACTTCGCGATGAGTAAGTTCGAATGCCGACAGAGACAGCGGCGACCCGCTCACGGCGACATAGCGCCGCGCGCGCAAGACACCCGGTACTTCTGCCAGTGCAGGCATATGCTCGTTGTCGTACCAGTCATTGAATTCGGCGAGTTGGGCAGGATCGGCGCAATCCGCTTGTACAGTGTAGAGCCATGCCGCATCAGGCGTTGGCACGGTCCCAAAGCTAGATACCATCCGGTAGTTATTGCGGAAGCGATTCTCGCCGTAGAAGCGGCGTATGCGCAGTGACCACGGGGTAGGATGCTGAACGATCTGCGTGAAACCGGGGCCGGGCTCGACATGTTCATCGACCGCTTCGTACCACGCGAGGTATTTGGGCACTTGCCCATCGGCGGCATAACGCCGCGCCGCGGTGAAGCCCGGAATGTTCACGACCTGTGCAATATGCTCGAGGTTGTACCACGCATTAAATTCTTCTTCGCGTTCCGGCGGCACGTGCAGCCACACCGTCACCAGTCCTTTAGCAGCAGGCATGGTTATCATTTATTCGAGCTTGATGCCCGCGGTGCGTATGACCTTGCCCCAGCGTGCGACTTCCGTGCGTATGAATTCGGCAAATTCTTCCGGGGTGCTCGCCGCGGGGTCGACACCCTGCTGCGCAAACTTGTCTCGCACATCAGGCGTGTTCATCGCTTTCACGATCTCCCGGTTAAGGCGCACGATGACGTCTTTCGGTGTTCCTGCCGGCGCCACGACGCCGTACCAGATGAGCACGTCGGCGCCTGTAATACCGGCCTCTTTAATGGTTGGCACATCGGGCAGATTCGCCATGCGCTCTTTGCCAGTCGTCGCGAGCAGACGCACTTTGCCCGCTTTGGCGAGCGGCACGACCGGCGGCACACCGGTGAAGACCATGCTGAGCTGTCCGCCGATAAGATCGGTGATTGCTTCCGCATTGCCTTTGTACGGTACATGTACGATGTTCGTCTTCGTGATCAGCTTGAAGAGCTCACCGGTCAGGTGCGGACTGCTGCCGACACCTGGCGAACCGAAATTGAGTTGCCCGGGGCGCTTCCTGGCGAACTCGACGAGTTCCTTTATGTCGTGTGCCGGAATCGACGGGTGCACCGCGATCACTACCGGTCCGGTTGCGAGCAGGCTCACCGCCGCAAAATCTTTCACGGGATCAAACGGTGTTTTAGGGTATAGCGCAGGATTCATCGCAAGCGGACCGAGCGCGCCTATCACCAGCGTGTGACCATCGGGCACGGACTTGGCAACGTAGTCGACGCCGATCATCCCGCCCGCCCCTGGACGATTTTCGACGATGACCGGCTGGCCGAGCGCCTCGTGAAGACGCGGCGAAATGATGCGCCCGATAATGTCAATTGTGCTGCCGGCGGCGAACGGAGCGACGATACGCACCGGCTTGGTCGGGAACTGCTGGGCGTGGGCGCCGGACTGCATGGCAAGCGCCATAACTGCAATCACACTTCTGCGCAGCATCCCGTTCATTGCATCAGTGCCGGGGCATCATTGCCGACAGTACGCGCTGACGTTTTTCTTCGACATCTTTTGCAAAGCCGGGATATTTATGATCGGCAAAACTCGTCGCCAGCCCTAGTTTGAGCAAGGCGACGGCAATGGTGGCGCCGAGATCATCGACGTCCGGACTTACTTTGGCAAGCTGCAGCGCTTCGATCGTTTCGTCCATCAGTTGCTGGAGCGCGGAGTGCGTTTCTTCGTCGAAAAGTTTCTGCATGATTGTGTCCTGGTACAAATCCCGAATAGCCGATTTTATCGTGTACACGGTCGCCGCAGGACTAAGAGTGCGCGCCGCGGGCTTACCGCGTCCGAACTTCGGGATTCACAAGCGTGACCGGATCGCCGCGGCCAAACTTGGCGACATTGTCGAATGCTTCGCCGAAGTAACACTCGAACATTTCCTTTTCGATCCACGCGCTATGAGGGGTGCACAGGACATTATCCATTCTGAGCAGCGGATGCTCGCCGTTGAGCACCGGCTCGTTTTCATAAACGTCGACCGCCGCGTAGCGCGGGCGACCGTGCTCAAGCGCAGCAACGAGGGCCCCGGGTGCGACGACCTCCGCGCGCGCGGTATTAACGAACAGGGAAGTCGCTTTCATCAAGCCAAGACGCTCACGCGTGATCGAATGGCGGGTCTCGGCAGTTAACCTCAGATGGACGCTTAGAACATCCGCTTCGCTGTATAGCTCGTTGAGGTCGGATGCGAACATGCAGCCTGCTTCGCTGGCACGTTTGCGTGACGCCTCGCCGCCCCAGGCCAGTACGCGCATGCCGAAGCTCTCGCCGATTTTGCCAACCAGGCAGCCGATTTTGCCGAAGCCATGAACGCCGAGCGTCTTGCCGTGCACGCCGAGACCGATGCGCCGTGACCATTCGCCCTGCTTCATGGATTGCGCCTGGCCCGCAATGTCGCGTAATGCCGCCAGTATGAGTGCCCACGTGTATTCCGCAATAGTATGCGGCGACGCGTGCGAGCCGGCACTGACGGCGATGCCGAGTGCGGTGCATGCAGCAACATCTATGTGATGCGTGCTGCGGCCCGTCTGCGCGATATGTCTGAGCCGGGGCAACCGTTCAAGCAACCGCCGGTTGAACCGCGTGCGTTCGCGAATTGCGACCACAACTTCCGCGTCATGCAACTGACGCATGAGCGCTTCCTCGTCCACTGCGGGCCCGGCAAAAATATGGACGTCATGGCCGCTGAGTGTGCGGTAACAATCGAGCGTAGCGACGAGTTGCTGATAATCGTCAGGAATGATGATGAGCATGCGACGGCTTTCGTGAGCCATCATATCCTTTCAGCGCAGGCTGCGTGCAGCACCGCCACGCGATTGCGCTATGATCGGCGTTGGCTTGTATGACGACTGAGGAGCGTACGTTGCGCGGAGTAGTGTAATGAGAATGTTGATCAGACCGTCGGTGCTCGTCAGCGCGCTCGCCCTGATGCCGCTAATAGCGGGCGCCCAGACCTATCCGTCCAGACCGGTGCGCGTCATTACCCCTTTTACCGCGGGCAGTGCGATCGATACGCTTGCGCGGGTGCTCGGCCAAAAGATGGCGGATGCTTGGGGTCAGCAGGTCATCATCGATAACCGCATCGGCGCGAACGGAATCATCGGCACTGAAGCGGCGGCCAAGTCGCCGCCCGACGGCTACACGATTTATCTTGGGAACATCTCGACGCTGGCCGTGAACCCTCACTTATATAACAAGCTGCCGTACGATCCGATCAAGGACTTTGCGCCCGTCACGATGGCAGCCACCATCCCGGTCGTGCTCGTAGTACATCCGTCACTGCCTGCGAAATCAGTAAAAGAATTGATAGCGCTGGCTAAAGCGCATCCCGGACAACTGAATTACGCTTCGGGCGGTACGGGTAGCGCGCAGCATCTGCCCATGGAGATGCTGCGCGTGGATGCCGGAATTGATATTACCCACGTGCCGTACAAAGGCCTCGGTCCCGCTTTCAATGACGTGCTGGGCGGCCAGGTGCCGATGATGTTTGCCGGCGTTTCGAATGTCGTGCCGCACCTTAAGGCCGGGCGCTTACGCGTGCTCGCGATCGGCAGCCCGAAGCGCTCGCCGTCGCTGCCCGACGTCCCGACGGTTGCGCAAGCGGGTGTTCCCGGCTTCGATTTCGATTCGTGGACCGGCTACCTCACACCGGCCGCGACGGGTAAAGACATCATCGCAAAGCTTCACTTGGACATCATACGTACGCTCACGCTCCCGGACGTGCGCGAAAAACTCCTCGCCCTGGGCTTCGACCTGGTGGGCAGCACGCCCGACGAATTCGCGGCGCTGATCCGCACGGATGTTGCGCGCTTCGGAAAATTGGTCAAGGCGGCAGGCATACACGCGGAGTAAGTGCGTGCGGAAACGAAGCAGATGTTATGCGAGAATCGGCACTGACCACCGCAATGCAAAGGGGTAACAGAAATGAACTTGAGTCTTAAAGGCAAAGTCATCGCGATCACCGGCGGCAGCGAGGGCATCGGCGGTGCGACCGCGACGCGCGTTGCGGAGCTCGGCGCCCGGCTTGCAATCTGCGCGCGGCGCGGCGAGGTGCTGGAGGCGAAGGCGGCCGAATGCAAAAAGCTGGGCGCCGAGGTGTTGACCGTCGTCGCTGACGCAGCGAAAGCGGGCGACATGGAACGCTTCGTCGAAGAAACGGTGCGCCGGTTCGGCCGCATCGATGTCATCGTCAACAATGCCGGCGGCACCGGTCAGTCGCCGTTCGATACTGTCGACGATAAAGCATTCGCGCACGATATAGAGATCAAGGTCATGGCGCAGGTGCGCACCACGCGCGCCGCAATGCCGCACATGAAGAAGCAGGGCGGCGGGCGCATCATCAACCTCAACATGGTTGGCGCCAAGCAGCCCGGCGCAGCGCAGTTCCCCACCACCGTTAGCCGCGCAGCGGGCCTTGCGCTGACAAAAGGCCTGTCGAAGGAACTTGCACCGTTCAACATCCTTGTGAATGCGGTCGCGGTAGGCAAGATCAAATCCATGCAGCAGGAAAGACGGGCGGCGCGCAGCGGGCTCAGCGTCCAGGACCATTACGACAAAACCGGCAAGACTGTGCCCATCGGCCGCATGGGAGAATCGGAAGAAGTGGCCAATGTCATCGCGTTTCTGGCCTCGGATGCGGCGAGCTACGTCACCGGCACCTGCATTAACGTCGACGGCGGACTGTCGGGCGTTCTTTAAGGGTTTCCGAGCAGGAACGGGTAATTGATGCGGCCGTTCCGGCGCAATTGGGCCCTCCATGTTTGCATTCGAAAGCCCGCCAGGCGTTGCACTCTCGCCCGCGGTTCAATTGCTCCACACTGTCTCATTCGAACGGGATTCAGCAGCATGGTCGTAAAGAAGCGCAGCAGCCGCCCGTCGCCTATCGTCGTGCGGAGCTCGGGCATTC
>Ga0157374_10000276_pt1 | contig 47683 bp, 57 predicted proteins | sample M25metaG_FD_115308 | JGI IMG/M metagenome (GOLD analysis project Ga0157374, IMG submission 115308) | Miscanthus rhizosphere microbial communities from Kellogg Biological Station, Michigan, USA - M2-5 metaG | ecosystem: Host-associated > Plants > Roots > Rhizosphere > Soil | place: USA: Michigan...
AGAAAGTGCGGCTGCAATGAAGCTTGGCTGTTTTGTGACCAGAGTCGTATTCTCTTATCTGCAGATCTGCGTAGAATACACCCACTGAATGAATTCGTGGAGCTCGTCATGCAGCAGATTCAAGTCAAAGCCCTCCCCCCGCCGGATGCCAAGACGCAGGAATTCGTCGAGCGCCGCCGGGCCGCGCACCAGGCCGGCACTGCTGGGATGGAAACGGACTGGCTCGTTCAGGCCGTGATCTTCGACTGGCGCCGCGATCGCCGCGCCCCGATGGAGCCCTCGAAGTCGGCCATGGAGCCGGGCTGGATGTTCCGCAGGCAGGCGGATTGAGCCAATGCAGATTGAAGTCGTAGGGCCTCCGGTCCCGGGCACTCTCGTACTGTACGACGTTTACCGATTTCTCGGGAATATGGGGCCCTTCGACTACTACCGTTGCATCTGCTGTGACTCGGAGTATCCCGCTATCCGATACGAATCCGAATCTGTGTTGATTCCATTACGGCTATTCCAAGATCCACGACCGGTACAGTTTGAGTTACGAGCAATGGCCGACATTCGATGCAATGGCCATCGAATCGCGCTTTGCCCGTGGTGCCGCGTCGATTCCAAACCATGGACCGCAGGGCGAGGCGCATGAACCGTCAAAATATTGACACTCCGGCGGCGCACCAGCCGACCGTCACTCGGCAACAGTTGCTCGACGCCGTCAATGAATTGACGCCGGAGGAGATACGCGCAGAGCGGACGCGCCGCATGAATCTGGCGCTTCAGCACATCGAGGCCGCGCAAAACCATATGGCCAGCGCCTGCGCCGAGCTGTCAACGTTGGTCGGTGCCATTCCGGTCTGGAAGGCGAGCAGTTCGCTAACCGACAAGATCAAAGCCTTCTGGTACCGGGTCGACACTCTGCGGTTTTCCGGGAAGTGCAAGCTCGACCAGATGCACATCGAAGTACTCGCCCGCCAGAAGGCGGGATTGCCCCGGTTCTGAGATAACAACAATGTCAATCATCAAGGGCAACGGGTATGAAATTCGGCAGTCGAAAGCCGGTGGTTCTCGATGGGAGACGTTGACTCTCTTTCCGAAGAGAGCGCTTCCAGAACAGTCGCAGCAGGCATTTTGTCGAGAGCTGCGATTGCGAAGAGTCATCCGCCGACATGATGGTCATGTTGAATACAGCGTTTCGCTGTTTGCCAGCAATGGCACTGACCTGATTGCTTCGGCACTGGCCGAGAGCATCGAGAAGATCCGCATAGAAAGGTGCGTCTACAGTAACGGATACGCTCTTTGGCTAGATCGCGCGTCTTTCGATATTTCCATTAAAGAGCAGGTCATCGTTTCGAGTTGGCTGTTCCCCGGTCCGCCGCTGCCCGAATGCTGGTCTACCCTCAACGGGATATCCAGACCCAACAGCGAGCGCACGCTGCAAGATTTCGCGCGGGAGAAATTCGCGCGCCATACAGGAGTCCACGCATGAAGTCCGGTTTCACCAAAGCTCGCGCAGTGCTCATCCTCGCCGCAGCTCTCCTGCCCATCGGGGCGCAAGCGCGTGTCATCGCCGAGTTCCACGGCAACGATGCCATCGTTGGGCTGAGCGATACGACGGGGCCCGCCTGCGGCATTCAGGGATCCGGCTGGCGCAATGCCTACTTTCTGCAGTATGGCCGTAGCCCGATCATCCGCGGTTGCTGGCGCCATCGGACCGCCAAGGAAACGCTGCTCAGGCCCACCGCGCTGGTCATCTGCCCGATGACGAAGGATGGGAAGCTCGAAGCCTGCACCTTCGCGCTCGCCGAGGACTTCGTCGACCGCGACTCGCTGCCGCAGCCTGCGAAGCTGCCCTGATATGTACGAGTTGGTTCTGTATTTGTGCCTGTGGCAGCTACCGACCGAGAGCACGCATCCTGTTTGGGTTCACTTCCCCATATGGCTTCGTCATGGTGTCTCGACTCACATCCTCTATTGCCGCAGCGATTCCCAAGACGAGCATATCCATACAGGGGATTGGCTGCGCACCGCAGACGAGTGCAGCGAAGAGGCTGCAAAGCGAACCTCGGCATTGGCGCGTCAACCATCATGGCGCGACGTTCCTTACTCATACGATTGTCATTTCGATGCCTCAAAGATGCCACACGATGGTTGAGAACGAAGTCGGGACGATCTATCTGGTGCACTTCAAGCGCCCGTTTCATCATGCCCGCCATTACGTCGGATGGACTGGCGGCACACTCGCCGAGCGCTTCGAGCGCCATCGCAGTCTTGCGCCACTGCGGCGCGGTTCCGCGCTCCTGCGGGCTGTCTTCGCTGCCGGAATTCCCTTCAAAGTAGTGCGGACCTGGTCTGGCTCGCGCGAGCGCGAACGCCAGATCAAGAATGGTCGGCACACGCCGCGCTATTGCCCGGTCTGCTGTGGTCGCGTCCGCTACGATTCGGTCCGCTGTATGACTGAGACGCATACATGAGCGAGTCGAATACGACGCCAGCGGCGGCCCCGACCCCGGGGCAAACGTGGTGGCTGACTGCCACTCGCAGGCAGAAGGTGCGGCTGATGCGCGAAATGGGCTTCGGTGACTATCGCGTATACGCCGGCTATCGCTGGGAGGATTTCACTCCCCACTCTCGCGCGGAAATTGACTACATCATCGGTGCGCGCAAGTCGCGGAAATCGCGGACATGATTGCACTGGCCAAACTACTATTCGGGATAGCGATCCTGTGCGCGCTGATCTGGGCTGCAACCATATTTATTCCGTCCCGTCCGCCCCGGCGGCGAAAGCAATGACGACGCTCATCATCGTCATGAAGTCGGGCGGTCGCGTGGTCGGTCGCTGCGATGCAAATTGCTACGATGCCCGCACACCTGAATGCGACTGTATTTGCGGCGGCAAGAATCACGGGGTGGGGTTCGGCAAGGCACTCGAACAAGTCAGCCAGTACACACAAGAAAGGCTCAAGCAACTAGCCGAGCAAGGGGCCTCGGTGACTGATGACGCTATCTTCAACATCAAACAGGGGAAGTTGTTTTGATCCGAATCTCTGATCAGGATCTGGGGCGCTACGCGGATGCCATAAAACTGTCACGGCCGCCCTGGAAGGCATACTCTTTGGCCCACCGATGGGCGATTGCGGCCAACGGTGGGCCGCCGCCCGAGGGTATCGACCCAGCCTTCCGCATGCCTCTGGTCGGAGGCCCGCTGATCGCCGACAGCATCAAATTCCAGGTTCAGGCCGATGCGATCGCCGCGCTCCCAGAGCTGCTCGAGGAACTCACGCACATGCGCGCATGGGCGCGCCGGACGGTGGGCTTCATCAAAGATCCCCAGTCACAGACAGAACTGTTCGAGGTACTTACCGATGCCTCCCGACTCGGAATTGAGTAAGTCGATGCAGGTCGACTTCGACGCGATCGACCTGATTCCCTTCGCGGTTCAGACCCGGCTTCGGGCGCATCTATCTGCCGCAGTGCTGATGCAGCGCTTCCGTTGCGGTACCGGCCGAGCCTTGATCATCGATCACGATCCCAACTACCGCGCGCCGACTGGGGTATACACCTTGGACCGCGCCGACACGCCATCAGACGCGCCACCACCGGCCCCATAGCCACAGGTACATCGGCACACGAACTCGCGGGATGCGTGCCAGCCTCGAGCCGATCGCCATAACGGTTCGACGTACCCGCCGACACGCGCCGCAGAACTCGTTGCCCGGCTTTTTCCGCCCACCACACGCGCAGACCTGTGACTTCACCGACCCGGCTGCAGGCACAGGCCATTGCGCCCGATAGCAGGCCCAGCAGCGCTGACTGGTCTCGCATTTGAGTTGACCGCATGCGCAACGGGAGTACCAGTGCTGACTTCCAGGGGCCCGGATCTGGCCGCGATGGCGGCGAGCGATTCGGTTCGACTGGGGAGGTGGCGCCGGATTCTCGGTTGCGTGAGTGATTAAGGAGCGGAACACGCTCCCCACTGTGCCGTCACGCTGCAGCAGCAGAGAGTGCGGCTCGGCGCGGCTGGATAGTGCTTGGACAGGCACGTCCGCGCCGAGGGGCACCCGGTAGCTGAGCCTTGCGTTTCCCCGCAATCACTGCCCTTTCGAGCGGCTCCCGCCCAGCATACCTCGATGCTGCACAGAACTCCGGTGGCTTCCGTGCGCAGCTTGTGAGCGGCTCGAGCACACGCGGCCACCCAATCAAATCCCAATTGACTTCCAACTGGCTTACATAGACTGATTCCAATACTGGACTGATTCTAATTTTGGACTGGTCTAAATTTGGACTGGTCTAAATGCGAAGAAACCTTAAGAGGTACTTCGAAACCGCACTGGTTTCCCTTTTAGTGCCGTCAACTATTTTTACGTAGTCTGTTGATTTTATTAGGTAACCGTTTCGAGGTACCTCTACTACTACTACCTAGAAACCAAGAATAGATATTATATAGAGGGGGTCAAATGTGAGGCCCTCGTAATTTATTGTTTGTTGTGTAATGAGCTGAAACAAACAAACAAACAATGAATGCCGGGGAGGTTCTTTAGGGGGTATGTATACCGAAAAACGGTTTCTTGGTTTCCTAGCCGTTTTTCTGATGTGAATCAAAGGGTTTAGTGGTTACCTGTCAGTGGTTACCCCGGTTACCTTAGATAAATCAGTCACTTGCTAGTGTTGAATTGTGTTTGTTTGAGGGCCTCTGGTTACCGTAGAAATATCAGAGGGATACCGCGCAGCACACCAACACGGCCGGGGAAGTGCCGTTTGAGGCCCGATTCAAGGGGGGAATGGGGAGTGATATAAGGGGGATATAGGCACCGGTTGCCACGCGCGCCGGTACGTGTGTCCTGAGTAGCGGCCCTTCCTGGCTCTCATGCGCGCGTGATCGGTGCCTATACCCTCTAATGACGCTGGAACCCTGCCTTTTGGGTATGATTGTTTAATAATTTTTCGCAGGGGGTTTCAGCAATGGGTCGCACCCTACGTGGAGCACAGCCGCGCCGCTCGATCACGGTCTCGGTAGAGGAGAGCGTTGCCACCGCCCTGAAAGAGATAGGCGTCGAAAGTCTTTCGGCCGGACTCGAGCTGCTGGTGAAGCGTGAAATGGCTCGCGATCCAGAGGGGCCGTTTGCCGCCGTCGCCAAGCTGCGCGCCTTGCGGCACGCCGAGCTCGAAGAGGCCCGCCGCGCGATCGCGACCGCCGCCGCCGAGAAGGAACAGCGCAAGGCCGAGCGCAAAGCGGGTCGCAAGCTCTCGCAGGCCGAGAAGAACCTGCAGGATGCCGTGGCCCATTACATGGGGATCAACGATCAACGGATCGCCCGGGGTGAGCCGCTGTATGACATGAGTCACATGTCCGCCCGTCCTGAGTTTGTGAAGGCGGTCTATGCCGCCGCGACCGCGAAATACGGGTGGTCGCATGGCCCCCGGCCCGGGGACTTGGGACCGAATGACCAGCCGCCTTCGCGTATAGACGATACAGACGCTGGAAAGGCTCAATCGGGGACAGAAGCACCGCCGCAGACAGGACCCGGGAGTGAGTCACCAGGTGAGGAGCGCGCCGCCGCCCATGGGCCACCGCAGACCGGCGTGGAGTCCGTCCCGACAGCCCACCATGACGGCGCGCCGCCGGATGATAGAACAACGCAGTCACTGACATCCGCTCCCGAATCTGATACGGGCCAGCCCGGGGAACCGGTGGATACCGAATATCAGATCGTCGATGAGACTCACTATTTCCCTGCCCATACAGTAGAGGCGAGCGAATCCGTCAATTCGGGTAGCTCGGACGAAAAAATTTCGCCCACCGTGCTCGATGAGTTGACCTTCAACGTCGCGCAAACATGGCCGACCGAGACCGAATGGGGGGGTGAAGTTCAGCCCGATCCCCCGTCTACACAGGGGCCAGACCCGGGCCAGCCCCGGGAGGAACAGGCCGCAGCCGACCATGGGCAGGTTGGGCAAGATGCCCATGGGCAAGACCTGCCCACTGTTCAAACATCCAGTGACGCGGCTGAATCCGGCCAGCCTCGGCCCGATCCGGCTGGTTCTGGAATCACCGAGGACACGAAGAACAGCATCGAGGAACCGACATTTTGAGCACCATCGGCCAATACTCGCGCTCGGTCGGGCGCGGTCGGCGTCGTCATGGCGCCGTTCGTAAGCGTAGCTATACCGTGACTCTGGACCCGATGGCTGCGGCAAACCTGCGCTCCATGGGACGGAACAACCTGTCCGCCGGGATAGAACTCGCCGAGAAGCTGACGCGCGGCATGCCGGAGCATCGCCTTCAGGTCCTGCCCACCGTCTCGCCGAATTGGCTCGCCTTCGAAGTGATCGATGCGCCTGCGGATACGGTCTGCCCTGGAATCGGGGAGAACCTAGATCCCTTCCGCACCGCCCTTCCCGATCGCGTGTGAGCAAGGAATCGCATGTCGGGATTGCGCAGTCCCAGCGAGCCCCCTCGCATGACAGCCTCGCCCTCACGCTCGAGGAGACGCGGCGCAACGTGCATGCGTCGACCCTGCCGCGTCGGCGCGCCCTCTGGCGGTATTGCACCATCGCCTATCGGGATTGGTTGGGCATCCAGCTTGTCGAGGATGCCCCGATCATCAAGGTTGAACCGCTGACCAAATTGGAGCTCGTCGAGCTGCTCCAACTGGCCGATGAAGTGCCGACTGTCGTCCGGGATCTGCTGAGGCTTCGCAAAGAGGCGCGCATCAGCCAGCGCAAGATCACCTTGCGCAAACAGGAGTGGGCTGCACCGCGAGTGGCCATGCTCGTCGAGCTGCACCAGCTTGCCCTCTTCGCGGCCGGCGCCGAATACGCCAAAGCGCAGAAGGCGTACGAGAAGGCCCTGAAGGACACGCGCCGAGGCAACTACGAAGCCAGTTGTCTCCACCGGGCCAAGATGATCACCGCGTGCGAACGGCAAATTGCTACTCTTCAGGCCCAGCTACACGCTTTAACTGCGCGGTCGTGATGCGACACTCGCCCGCGTTGGCCATGCGTGGAAGCCAGGGAGCAATACGGAGTGCCGGTGAATGACCTGGAGTTCTGGAAGTCCGCTGCGGGTTATACGGGGTGGGCCTTGACCGGGATACTTGGATTCCTGGGACGCAGGTTGTTGCTACAACAACAAGAGTTCCGGGATGAGATAAAAACCATTCAGAAGCAAGTGTCAGATCTGAAAGGATCAGTCGTCACACGCGACGAGTTCACTAAGACCAATGACACCAATACCGCCATCCGCGAGAAGAACCACAACGACAACACGGATAACTTCCAACGGCTCGATGAGCGCATCACCGCCGCCGGAGACCGGCATAACGAGCATGCGATCGCCATCGAGCGCCGCTTGGGCGAGGTTCTTGCCCGAATAGAGCAATTGCGGCCCCCGCAGCGACGACAGGAGGGACCTGAACGCCGCTCGGGCTATTAACCTTGATCATAGAGAGGCAACACGCGGCGGCCATGTCAGCAACGGATGATAAGAATTTCGAAATGCCGGTTTACCGGCACCGCCGTAGCATCGAAATCATGATCGAGACGCTCAAAACCGCCGTGATCAATCTGCATCGTGATGCGGCCACGTTGAGCGGCCGGGCTGCGCGAGAGCTGCGCGAAATCGCCGACGACATGGACGGCTACGCTGAAAGTCTGAAAGAACGACTCAAGAAAACCTCGGGATACTGAAGCCATGTTTCGTAAGGACCATTGCCCCAACGACTCCCAGAACGTGGATGCGCCTGGTGGCAGTAACAACAAGAACAATATCAATATCAACTTGGGCGGCACCACGCTGCTGCTGCTGATTGCTTCGGGGATCATGCTCGGTCTGGATATCGCCGAGCGCTCTAGCCAGGAGCGGCGCGCCGCCGCAGAGGCTACGGCCGTCCAGACTGCGATCGCGAAACAGACCGCAGATCTGCAACGCTCGTGGCAGATCAATACCGAGCAGCTCCAGCGAGACTGGTTCCTGAACACGAGTCAGTTGCAACGGGACTGGCAGTCTCAGACCACTCTGCAGGTCAAGAAGATGGACGATCTGCAGCGCCAGTACCGGATGGCTGAACTCAAACTCGATGACACAACCGTTGTCCTTCACCGCGCCGGGCTGCAGCTCCCGGGGGACTACACGCGCGGCCCACAGGGAAATATGGACGCCGAGTCATTCAAATTCGGATCCTCGGCCGTCTGGCCGTGCAACGAAGACTCTTCGATCTTGTGTACAACAATCATCAGCGGAGGAATCCCATGGGAGCAGGCGGAATCATCAATCAACGAGCCGAAATGAAGTCGGCCATCGGCCCGGGCACGGAGAATTTTTCCCGGCTGAATGCGGGGCAGCAGATGGCCGTCACTGACATCTGCGCGAAGGATCTGAGTTGCTGGAGCAACATGGAAACGGCCTTCATTGCTTCGATGTTCACGATGGCGGTACTGAATGCCATCCTGACCACGCCGGGTGGATGAAGACTCCCGAACTGGCTCAGATACTACAGGCGGCGGCAGCGGTAGTTGCTGCTGTCGCCGCCGTGGGAAGCTGGGTATCGAATTGCGTATTGGGTAAAAGAAACAGCCGAAAAATAGACGCAGTTCACGAATCGGTGCGTCGCCGATAGCCTGATCGTGACAGTACCCTCATCCGGTCGTCTCTGGCTGGATGATCCCAAACATGAACCACGTAAGTGAATCCTTCGACTGGTCGTATATGTCGGTTTTCGGTGCCGTGCTGGGGTACCTGCTGCACCTGATGCTGTCGTGGAAGGAATGGGCCAAGATCAGCAAGCAGACGGATCTGACGTTCTGGTGCTTCATTCGCAACGATCCGGCTACCCAGATCGCGGGTGCTATTCTGGTAGTTTTCGTCTACTGCTCGTTGACTGCCCTAAGTCAGCTCGATTGGATGCAGCAGGCACTGGGCTTTGTGCCGAAGGTAAACTTCTTCAGCGCATTCATGACCGCCTTTACCAGCCAAGGTGTCGGCGTGAAGCTCGCCAACATCGCGCGCAAGTTCAATACCGATTAGGCAATCAGATTCCGTCCCGCATTGAGCCGGGTGAGTGTATCGGCAGCCTTTTCTGATAGCTTGTAATAGCTGGGGGCTTGGGCGAACCGCGTGCACTCACTCAGGCGCGCGTTGGTGATGAACATGCCGTTATTGCTGACTCCAAAGGCGTGCACTTCATTGCCATCGATATCGAGTGCTACTTCGAACTCCAGCCGGAAATCAAACAGCATCGCCAGATCCCACGCTTGTTGAGCGATTCGGCGAAAGGTAGCCGAGTCGAAAGGGACCTTGTCGTAAGGCACGCCTGTCACGCCGGACCACGCCGCGATCATGACGCGGTCGACATCTATGTAAGCGCGTGCGTGACAGGTATCAAAGATCCGGCGGTCCTTGCGATTCACCTTGGCAATTCTGATTGCCATTTCGTCCCCGGTTCCGAGTGAATCCAACCATGCGGGCATGGCATTTGCCTTAAGCGCTTGTTTCAGCCGCCAGAGAAAGTCGGCCGTCAATCTCCCCACATCGGGACGAGCCCAGCCGTTAAGACGGTCTCTATCTTTGAGCGCTTTGCCGTATGCGGCCAGCATCAAACCACGAATAGCCCATGTCGTCATGATTACACGCTTCCTGTTAGTGACGAGTGGCCAGCGCTTCAGCAAGAGCGGTTTCCCACTCCTCGCGGTTGGCGTCGGTTTCCGGTCCGGCGGGAACCGTGATGCCTCGCGCTTTCAGCTCGGCCTCGTAGATCGGCGCAAGGGCGTCGTGGTTTTCGATGAAGGACTGTCTGTAGCCTTCATACAGTTCCGGTGCGTAGGCCACGTTGTTGCGCAGGGCCCGCAGGTTCCAAAGTAACAGGTGCGTGTGCACCTTCTGGGCCTTCTTCGCTGCTGTCTTCGCCTTGCGTTCGTTGGACATCTGCATGCGCTCCTGTAGTGCTCGGGAGCCATTCTACGCAAATTTGCGTAGTCATCAAGCGATCTGCAGATTTATGTGACCTGCGTCAAATCAGCCCTTCGCATCGTCCGATGGCAAGCCCGATCTGGTAGGGGATGTGGGGGAGGATCCCATTCCCCAGAGCCTTGAGCAGCGCTCGATTGCGACGCAGCCCCACTCGGACGGCAATCCCATGAGGCAGGCTACCCACTGGGCCGAGAGGCGGAGCCGTGACGTCGAAGACGCGCGGTGGCTCCCAGTCGTGCTGGGGTTCTCCTCGGCGGGCGGGCCATCGGTTTGGGAGACGGCTATTTGCTGGCTGAGATTCGCCCCCTGCGTCGAATGGATGTCCAAAGAGGGGCGGCGGCCGTCGTGAGCCGTGGGAGAAGCCCAATTCTGGGTCATGTCGCTGAATACCTGCCTTGGGAGCTGGTCGCAGCGATCGCGGCCGTCCGCCGCCGTCATCGCCATCCCGCTGGAGTCCTTCCAATCGCGCGAGGTGGGCGTCGTCCAGTCCCCGCTGCGGACCGTCGCATCCGTCAGACTGGTCCCCATGTGCGCCTTGGAACCCGGGAGATTCCGATTGCCCGACGCCTTCGCATCGCCTGCGGTCGGCGTTGGCCAGATGGCCGGATCGGATTGGCTCACCATCTGCTGTAAGCCCGGTGAGTTGCGCTTGCCCCCGTTGCCCTTCGCCCTGCCATCCGCCGCCTTGGGCGTTGGCCATCCCTTCGCCATGGTGGCCAAGCTCGGGCGCCCCTTCGTCGCGTACTCCGTCCGTCCGTCGCCCGGGCAACCGTTGTTCGAGGAACCGTACTCCGAGGCGGTCGGCGTTGGCCAGTCGAGCGATGATCCAAACACGTTCTCGTCGGTGGGGCGCTCCACAGTCATCAGCACCCATAGAGACCGGGAGTCTTTCGTAGCCCGCCTGTTCCAAGCTTTCGTCGATCCACTCAAGTCCGTGAGGCTCGACTGTAACGATTCCAGTAGGGTTCTCTGCCACGATCCAGCGGGGTAACGCTTCGCTGGCCAGTCGAAGAAAGTCGGGCCATAACCAACGGTCATCCGCGCTGCCTTTGCGGAGGCCGGCGACGCTGGCGGGCTGGCAGGGGACTCCTCCGACCAGAACGTCAACTGGTCCGATGTCTTTTGCACTCAGACTCCTCAAGTCGTGATAGATCGGCACGCCGGGCCACTGCTGCTCGAGCCACTCACAGCAGTAAGGCTCGATTTCGCAGAACGAAGTGGTCTCGAACAGGCCCGTACATTCGAGCCCGAACGAAAAGTTGCCGAGTCCGCTACAGACGTCAGCAACGCGCAATTTCTGTGGGCGATCGCAAGCCATCACAGAAACATGACTATGTTCTTCAAGGTCCAATGCTCGCGCAGTGAGATTGCACGCACTTCACATCGGACCGTGCAGGGAACTCTGCCCTTCAGCAGTTTCCTAGTCGCGCGAACCCGAAAGAACGGCACGCGCACGATCAAGTCACCTGGGTCGCGCTCCCGAATGCTGCCGCGATCAGTGACTTCAGACACTGCGCAACGCAGATCCGCCAACGTGCGCGCCGTCGTGTCTCGCGGCATCGCCCGCGGCATTGGTCTTACGCGCTGATCGGTTCTTGACGGATGATTTTGCATACATCCTCCTCGTTGATTTTGATATTGCCCTCTTCCTCCATTTGAACCACCACGCTGAGTAACACGCTTCGCGTGATGTTGGCGCGAGTAACCCTGTCAACAACACGCACAGGAATTCCGTTCTTGACCCTGATTTCCACATCTTTCAGGGTAATGTATTGGCTTAGCGCCGGGTCATACAGTCGACGGTTGGGGTATTTGATCAGATCAGTGCTGCCGCTTTTTTTTGCCACGTAAATGTTCCTCCCGGAACGTTGTGTCAGACGACGATCGTTGCCCGCTTCGCTGCTCGCGTGATTCCGGTATATAGGTGCCGCTGCCAGTTATCGCGAAAGACAATGGACTCATCAAATAGCATCACGTGATCCCATTGTGACCCCTGAGACTTGTGCACGGTAAGCGCGTAGCCGTAATCGAACGCATCGAGCTGGCGTTTCTCATACCATTTGAGCGATTCTTCAGTGCCGTGGAACCACTCCACCGGCACGCTGACGTCGATCAGGCCGAGGGCGCCTCCATCGGTGGAGCGCACCTTCATGTCGATGATGCGTCCGCCCGCGCGAGCCTCCTCGGCAAGCCATAGGCCGCCGTTGTAGAGCTGTCTCTTGCGGTCGTTCTTCAGGCAGACCAATCGGTCGCCCGTTACAGGATGGTCATCCTCGAAGCCGAAATGCGTACGGAATCTCTGATTCAGCCCTCGGCGTGTATTGTTCATGCCACATAGGACCTGGTCGGCGGCTAGCACTTCGCCCGGCTCCAGTTGCTTGCGGCGGATGACCTTGGTCTCCCCATCCTCTCCGCCGTCATAGGTTCCGAGCTCTAACCGCTGACCCTCGCGAACCTGCATCGAGAGTCGAATGATTGGATTGTCGAGCGCCTGTCGACGGATATCCGTCAACATGAAGTCTGGCTCGTGCTCGGTGAAGTAGCCTCCGCCCTTCACCGGGGGGAGCTGTGCGGGGTCGCCGAGCACCAGCACGCGCGTTCCAAAGCTCAGCAGATCCGTGGCCAGATCTTCATCGACCATAGAACACTCATCGATGATTACCAGTCGGGCATGCCTGACTAGGCTCTCCTCGTTGAGCACGAATCGAGGCTTGCCGGTGATCGGATCGTCTTCCGGCTTGTAAATCAGCCCATGGATCGTGCTGGCGTTATGACAGCCTTTCGATCGCAACACGAGCGCCGCCTTCCCTGTGTAAGCGCAGAACTGCACGCGGCCCGCGACCATCTGCGCGATTTCCTTGGCCATGGTGGTTTTGCCACATCCGGCGTAACCGAACAGACGAAAGATCTGAGGCGCGCGAGCCGCGCCAAGCCACTGCTGAACTTTCAGCAGTCCTTCACTTTGTTGTTCTCCCCATTCCATTACGTTCGCCCGCGATAAACCACTTTTTGAGACTCCTCCCACTTCAACAAATCAGCCAGCGGATACAGCACCGCGCGCCCCATCCGCACGAAGGGCGGACCGCGTTTGAGATATCGCCAGTTGCGCAATGTCCCCACCGCGATTCGCTCCTCGTAGCGTTTGCTCACGGCCTCCGGCGTTAGATACGCCTCATCAGGCGATGCCGCCGGGACCGTGCTTTTCTTCCGAGCCATCAGAACACAGGATCAGGAGCCAACGTCGCTTTGCTGGCGGTAGTCGCAGGCGCTGGCTTACGTTCGGCGGGAGCGGTCGGCAGCTCCTGCTGTTTCGGCTCCTCGCGCTTCGGCGGCGGGGCGTCCTTCGGCGCGCGATCGGCGGCCGACTGTGTATTGACGGTGGTCGGCGCTTCCTCACGTTTCGGCGAACCGGTCCCCTGCGTCGCGCTGTTGGTCAGCGCTCGAGCGGTGATGGAGGAGGCCGCCGCCGCATCTTCCCCGTCCACGCGATCGCTTTGCGTGGATGGTTCGCCGCCCTCGGCGCGTTGGGCATCCTCGGCCTCTTTCTTCAGCGCATCATAGGACTTGGCCGACTCCACCAACGTGCCATGGAATGCCTCGCCCAGCGCTTCCCGAACGGCCTCGGGAGTCTTGGCCCAGCAGGACTCGATATGCGCTACCCCGACCTCGGTATTCGAGAGCAGGCGGTTGCGGAAACGCTCCACGGTCGGATCCAGCTTGATCGCGCCATCGTTCCAGTCGCGCAGCGCCTTGCCATCATCCGACGTCAGATAGCCTTCCCTGCGCCCGAGGATATTGATCAGGTTCGCTGGGACTTTCAGGATGGATTGCCGTTTGCCCTGCTCGTACAGCATGAGGCTGGAAGTCATTTCAAACATGAAGTTCTTTTCCTGAACCGGCTGCAGGCCCAGATCGACGAACTCCAGCTTGTTGTTGTTGCCCGTGTTCTTTTCCAGCTTGACCTTTTCACGGGCCCGGACGCACACGATGATGTGCATGTCGCACTGAAGCATCGTATTGACGAAACGCTTGTGCTCGTTTTTCGCCCGGTTCCAATTGGGCACCTTGGGATTGCCAGCTTCGGCAATCTCCACGCACCCACCGATGCCCTCCCACTCGTGGGTCACGCTATCGATGATCAGCACTTCGACGCCGGCGGCCTCGAATTCCTTGATGGCGTCGATATAACGCTGAGGCGTAAAGGGCGGCTGCAGATCGCCAATCCAGAACCGTTCCTTCGTGGGCCGCGTGGACTGTTCGAGACAGTCATCATAGAGAGAGCCGCGACGGTTCTCAGTGTCGAGCATGCCGAGCTTGGAGGCATCGTAATTGGCCAGCCCATACCCAAGCTGCAGGGCTGTGTAGGTCTTGCCGTCGCCGCTGACAGAGGCAAGCCCAATGACTAGGCGCGCGTTGGCGCGTTGGGCCCTGCGAATTTGAATGATTCCCATGTGAAAACCTCAAAGTTAGAAGGGGTCGTCTGTTTTGATGTCGAATGCGCCGCCAGTGACGCGGCTGACTACGAATTGTAGGCCGCTCTCCGAGCATTTCTGCCGGAAAATCTCGAACTGGTGAGGATCCATAGCCTCGATGCCGTCGACGCAGACAATGCCCAGCTCTCCGGCACGGAGCTTCGCGATTTCCACAGCGATATCGACGCGCTGTTGAGTATTCAGGCGATCGAATACGACGTTGTTCTTGTAGATCTGCCCGTTGCGAACTTCGACGTTCTGGACCGGAAGCTTCCTGAGCACGTCCGACTTGTATTGCTTGATGGCCTCAAGGGCGCGGGTCTGCTGTTCAGTGTCCTGCCGCAACTGCTTGAGTTCCTGTTCCATCGTTTCGATGTTCTCAAGCGTCAACTTGCGTTTGACCGCAGCCTCTCGGTTGTTGCGCAGGATCGTCAGTTGAGCATCGATCGGCTCCCGGCTGGCGCGATGCTGCTCGCTGATTTCCTCGCGCTTGGCGGTCGCCCGGGCGCTCACGTTGGTGACGCGCATGCGCAGCGCGGCGATCGCGTCAACCTTTTGCGATCGCAGGGATTCGATTTCCCGCTGAAGCGTCAAGATCCGCTGATCGAAGTCGGCACTGTCAGTGGCAATCTGAGCCTCGATAGCCTTTGAGAACTCGGAGAGCTTCTGGTGGACCGCATCTAAGTCCGAATTTTTCTGCGCATCGAGTTCGCGCAGCCGTGCTTCGAGTTCCTCTTCGCCGCCCACGACGCCGGCGGGCGCATCCGGCATTGCCTGCCGAAGCTGACGAATGGTCTTTTCCTTCTCGTCGATAGCGCGGTTTGTGTCGGTCCGGTCATCGAAGACAGTGTCATGCACGTACTCAATAACGTGGTAAGCGTGCAGATTCGGGTCGGGAATCTTCACGCCGCTGATCTGCTCCAGATAGGGCGCATCCACCTTGAGGGGTACGGACTGCAGGAACAACGTGACGCGATCTTCCGGCTTGGCGGTCAGAAACTGGACGGGATTGTTGCTCCACTGATCGACCAGCGACTTGATGAGTTCCATCGGGCGAGGCAACGCGCGATTATCGCGTTTGACCACCGTATCGCTAGTGTGCGGGCGGACAGTCTTCTTGATTTCCGCTCCGTCATCCAGCTCGAGCACCACTTCGCCCTGCTTGGCGCCATCGCGCAGCAGAGTGGCGTCATGCCCGCCCTTGAACACGGACTTGATGGCTTCGAGAACAGTCGTTTTCCCGGCTCCATTGGGGCCGACAATCTCCGTGAATCCCTTTCCGGGGGCAAATTCCAGCTCCTCGATGCCGAGGATGTTTTTGATCCTAACGCGAGCGATTTTCATGTTGCTGCATCCAAATGTTTGATTCGGTTATCAGCGGCGGGCCCAAGGCTTCATCACCAATGGGCGCACTTCGCTGCCGTAGTCTTCCCAAGTGCCGAGTTTTCGTTGTCGCGCAATCTCCATCAGGTAGCGCCGACACGTATCGCGGGCGCGGATGATGTCATGCTTTTGAGCGTAGTAGATGCCCACCGCATAAGGCTCCTCCTTCTCTATCACGATCCAGACCCAATGCCGAGGAGGCGTGCCGGTCACCGCGCGAACAATGTCGAAGTACCACGGCACCGCCAAGTCATACATGTAGTTGGTCGCGTCCTTCGAGAACGTATCTGGATGGGCATCCGTGGTTGACTTGATATCCACGATCAGATCACCGGCATCATGTAGATAGTCCGGTCTACATTTGACCAGCTCGCCGGTCTCGGCCTCTTTCGTGAAGAAGGAATGCTCAGCCTTGCCGCCTTTCAACAGGCCGCGAGCAATTTTGTGGGCATAGACCGAGTCTCGAATTCGCACGCACCACTCATACTCAAGCGCCGACAGCTCGATGCGATTACCCTTGGTTCGGAGGAACTCCGCATAGACCGCCTTCCCCTCCGTGGTGCGCTTGTCACAAACGGGCTTTGCCGCGAAGTTAGAGGCGAATAGATCCGGCTGCAGGATGGCGCTATGGATCGCGTCACCGACCCGCAGAGCATCCGTTTTGTGCGCGGGGCCGCGCTTGGGATTGATGTACTGTTGCCAGTAGTGACGCGGCGAACCGTTAGCGATCACGTCCAAATGGGTTTTGCTCACGCCTGGTGCAGCGTGATAGGCGTCGTTCGACAGCTCTCCAGCCTCGAAACGACCGAGCCAAAGGCGATCAGTCATCGCTTCCCCTTCGTGATGTAACGTGATGTATCGTGATGATAATCGCTTGTCTCGTAAATGAGCAAGCCCTATGTTACGCTCCGGCTTTGTCGAGACCTGAGACTCTATGCGCCATGCCAAAAGAGGCAGTTAAACCCAATAGTTTTGCTGAAGTTTTTCGAGAGCGGATCAATGAGATAGAGCGCCGCGCGCTGAAAGCTGGAACGAGTCTAACCGCCACCTGTAAGGGTGTCGGCGTGTCCCGCGCGACGCCGGACCGGTGGCGCCGCAAGATCCCGCGCACCGTCGCCATCATTGACGAAATGGAGGCTTGGGTCTCTCGCATAGAAAAGAAGAGACAGCACAAGCAGCCCGATCTGATCGACGCCGCCATCTAAAGGCGCTGAGGCAATGGGGGGGGAAATTCGGTTACGGCCGTATCAAAGCCGTTCAGCCGAAGATATTCGCGCTGCCTTCCTTCAGGGCATTCGCTCAGTGATGTTGGTCAGCCCGACCAGCAGCGGCAAGACCGTAACCTTCAGTTACATCGCCAAGGGCGCCGCAGCCCGTGGCAATAGGACTCTCATCCTCGCGCATCGTGACCTGCTGATAAAACAGGCCAGCGGAAAGCTCTCAGAGTACGGAGTGAGTCACGGCATCGAAATGGCGGACTACACGCGCACGCCACACGCCATGATTCAGGTCGGCAGTGTACAGACGATGCGCAGCCGTATTGATCGAATCAACTTCGATTTTCAGCTCATCATCGTCGATGAAGCGCATCTGAGCGCGGCCCGGTCATATCTGAAAATCATAGACCGATTCCCCGAAGCCCGAATTCTTGGAGTCACGGGCACGCCATGCCGATTGGATGGCCGCGGACTGGGTACGACCGCTGGCGGGCGCTTTGACCACATGGTGGAGAGCATTACCACGCGCGAGCTCATCGACGACGGCTACGCGGTGCAGCCCGTGGTGTATGCCCCGCTCGAGCGGCTCAATCTGAGCAAGGTGCCGAAGAAAGGCGGCGATTACGACAAGCCAGCCCTCTCGGCGGTGATGAACACGCGAGTCATCACCGGGAATGCGATCGACCATTATCGCGAGCACGCCATGCACGTACCGGCCGCCACCTGGTGCGTAGACGTCGAGCATGCGCGCCAGACCTGTGCCGAGTTCAACGCCGCAGGGATCAAGTCCGTCATGCTGTACCAAGCCAGCACTACAGACGAGCGCGATCGCGCCATGCGGCAGCTCGCGGACGGCACGATCTACAACGTCACGTTCTGCCAGCTTCTGGTTGAAGGGGTCGATTGTCCTGCCATCAGTTGCATCATCGGACTGCGTCCAACTTACTCACTCTCAGGCTATCTGCAGACCAATGGCCGCATGCTGCGCCCGATATACGCCAAGGGGTTCGATCTGGACACCCTCGAAGGACGGTTTGCCGCCATGGATGCCGGTCCGAAGGGCCGCACATGCACGTTCTTGGATCACGCCGGGCTGACGTTTCGACATGGCTTCATCGATGAGATACGGGAGTGGTCGCTACTCGGTGCCCCCAAAAAGGCAAAGGGAGGGGCATCCATCATTGCGATCAGGCAGTGCCCAAGGTGCTGGTGCGTGTTTGCGCCTGCGCCGCTCTGCCCAAAATGCGGTCATGTATTTGAGACACAGACACGCGAGCTTGAGTACGAAGACGGCAAGCTCGGAAAGCTCACGCCTGACATGTTGGTCAAGCAGCAAAAAAAGGAACGGCGCGAGGAAGTCGGGATGGCCAAGACCCGAGAGGAGCTTCAGCGTATCGCCCAGGAACGAAACTACTCTCCGGCATGGGTCAACATTCAGTGGCGCATCAAGGAAGCCAGAAAACGCCAAGAAGATGAACGGCAAAAAAGCCTCTGGTTAGAGACTGAGAGTCAGCTTATCCGCTCTAATCCTAAGTTCAATCTTGACAAGGAGTTTCCTGACTTCTGATGTGGATAACTCTGTGAATAGAGCCTGTGGAAAAGAAGGTAATAACCTGTGAGCAATGAAGAAAACGAGAACAATCAACTGCGCCGGATCTGGCTCGCGCTTGGCCAGATGTGCACGCTATTCAGGCTTCAATCAGGCCGCGCATGGCTGAGTCGTATTGGCCCAAAAGGCGTTGTTCATCAAGGTGATGGCTCTGTCCTGATATTGGAGGCGCGGCCAATTACGCTCGGACTGGGCCGGTCGAATGGCCGTGCCGTCAAAGGCCCCGGTGATCTGACGGGATGGACATCAGTACAGGTTACCCCTGAAATGGTGGGATGTTGGGTTGCTGTGTATACAAACATTGAAGCCAAGGCCGAGGAACAGTCTTTCCGTCGACCAGATCAGAAACATTTCATTAGTCAAGTGCAGGAAGCCGGGGGTATCGCAGGATTCGCGCATACACCCGAAGGCGCTCTCGAAATCGTGAGCCGGTATTCGCCGGTCCGCAAATCTTCGTAGTATATTCCCGCGTCGCACAGGGTTTCGCTGTCCCGGGGGTTCCATTTTGATACGCGCAGATTGCGTCGCAGTCGGCGAGCGCTTTGTCGTCCGCAATGGTTGACGCTGGTTCAATCATTGAAGACTTCCGTGCCGCTATGCGGGCACAGGATATTGATGTCCGGGAATCGCTGATTGCAGATGGGGCGTTCCACCGTGTGCACATCGAGGGCGATCGGGCCCAGTCCAAAAATGGCTGGTACATCCTGCACGTGGATGATCATCCGGCCGGGGCCTTCGGCTGCTGGAAGCGCCACGGGAAACTGAAATTCAGTTGGACCGCCAAAGAGACCACGCAATGGTCGACGGAGCAGAAGCGCGAGTTCCGCGAGCGCATGGAACGCGAACGGCAGGAGAAGCTTCGGGCCCAGCAGGCGCGGCATGCCGCCGCCGCTCAGCAAGCACAAGCCCTATGGGACGCGAGCGAACCGGCAGACGATGATCATCCGTACCTGCAGCGTAAAGCCTGCAAACCGCATGGCATTCGCGTAGGGCGGTGGGAAGTCAAGAGCCCAGCCGGTGACATTACGCTGGTCTCGAAGCTCGCGCTCCTGATCCCGCTACGGGATACGAAAAAACAGATCTGGAGTCTGCAGGCGATCTTCCCGCATGACCGGAATCCACTGCGCCGCGACAAGGACTACCTGAAGAACGGGGCAAAGGAAGGTTTTTTTTTCACCATCGGTCAGCCGCAAGACCGGGTCATTCTGGTCTGCGAAGGGTATGCCACCGGAGCATCGCTACACGAATCAACCGGCCACGCCGTGGTCATCGCATTCGATACCAGCAACTTGCTGCCGGTGGCGCGCACGCTCCGTGAGCGATTCTCTGACTATCGCATCGTCTTTTGCGCGGATAACGATCAGTGGACCGACAAGCCCATCCCAAACCCGGGAGTTCATTGGGCTACCGAGGCCGCTCAGGCGATCGGTGGAATGGTGGCCATTCCGATATTCAAGGATGTTAGAAAAAAGCCAACAGACTTCAATGACCTGTTTTGCCAAGAAGGCGCAGAGACTGTCAAGGCATTCATTGACGCCTGCCTCACGGGATCCAGACCCCCTATCACGCCGCCATGGGAAGACGATCCGGGTCAATCTTCCCTGCCAACTTCAACTGAGGGTCATCCTGTTGGATATATCAATGGACATGATCCCTATGAGTCTGCTGACGATGACAGTGGCATACCAAGTGACCTGATCAACAATCCATTTTTCGAAATCCTCGGCTACGATCATGATCAGTATTTCATCTTTCATAAGCAGAAGCGGCAACTGATGCAGTATGGTCGCACGGACTTCAGCGAGTCAGCCTTCATCGAGCTCGCCGACCCGGGGCTGTTTTGGGAGGCGCATTTCAAATGCAAGAACAGTGGCTTCGACAAAAAAGCTGGCGTCAACTTCATCATGCGTCGCGCAACCGAGTGTGGAATCTATGACCCGGACCGCATCCGGGGACGTGGCGCATGGTTCGATGAAGGGCGTATCGTTTACCACCATGGCAATCATCTGACGGTCGACGGAAGCCCTACTGAGATAGGGGACTTCCAAACCCGCTTCATCTACGAGCTGCAGCGCAGCCTCCCGGAGCCGGATCCGCAACCGCTCTCGGATGAGGATGGCGATCGCATCAGCGAGGTTGCCAACGCATTCCGCTGGACACGTCAAGCCTCTGGAGCGCTGCTCTGCGGCTGGATCATGCTGGCTCCCATCTGCGGAGCGCTACGCTGGCGCCCGCACATCTGGCTGACGGGCGGTGCAGGCACGGGCAAAAGCTCGTTGCTGAACATGTTCGTTCACCCGCTGCTCAATGGCGCGGACCTATTCGTCCAGGGCAACACGACCGAGGCCGGGCTTCGGCAGAAGCTCCGCTCAGATGCGCTTCCGGTTCTGTTCGAGGAGTCCGAGCAGAATGAAGATCGAGACCGCACACGTATCCAGCACGTTCTCTCTTTGATGCGCCAAGCCTCTACCGAGTCCAATGCACGCACCTACAAGGGCACCGTGGCTGGGCACAGCATGGAGTTCCTCATCCGCTCGATGTTCTGCCTTGCCTCGATTCAGGTAGGAATAAAACATCAGGCGGACGTCGAGCGCGTCACCGTGCTGTCATTGAGGCCCAAAAAAGAGAAAGAGCGCAACGCCATTTCGGAATGGGATTCACTCAAGAAGCGACTCTATGAGGTAGTCGAGCGTGATCCAACGATGGGGGCGCGGCTGGTGCGCCGGGCGATCAACAATCTGCCGATGATCCAGCAAAACATCGAAGTCTTCGCCAAGGCGGCCGGTAAGATTTTCGGCTCCGCCCGCGAAGGCGATCAATACGGCACCCTGCTGGCGGGGACCTGGTCCTTGTTCAGTAGCGCGCCAGCGGATGAGGAACAGGCGCGAATCATGATCCAGAGTTATAACTGGGACGAGCATCGAGACGTCTCTGATACCGACGAGAGCGAACAGGCGCTCGCCTCGCTAATGAGCGCGCATGTTCGCGCACCGAAGGGGCTGGAATACACGGTCTACGAACTCGTAGCCGCCGCCAGCGAAGTGCTGATCGCCGGCGTAGACATTCCGCGGCTCGATGCGGTAACGATTCTCAATCGCTATGGCATGAAGGTGAAAGACGGCTATTTGTTGTTGTCAAACGCCAGTCATGAGCTGCGCACTCTGATGGAGAAGTCGAACTTCGCCGCTGACTGGCGCGGAGTGCTACTGCGAATCCCGGATGCTGACCGCAATTCCAATCAGTCATTGAAATTCAACGGCGTGCCATCCAAGTGCATCCGTATCCCCCTTGATCCCGTACTGCGCACCGCAGAGCCGATGACGCAGGAGAGTTTCCAGCGTAGCTGGATTGAAGAGAAAGACCCTATTGAGAGAGGTAATACTCAATGAGTGTAGGAGAACAGAAGCCGACCCTTTTTGCGAATGAGACATGGGGCATTGTCGAGCTCATGGGCCATCAGCAGATCGCCGGACGGTTGAGTGAGGTTTCCATTGCCGGATGCAACATGCTTCGCGTCGACATCCCGGATAAGGATGATGCACAGAAGTTTCGGACCGTGGTCCACGGTGGAAGCTCGATCTATGGAATCCATTTCACCGATGAACAAGTGGCTCGCATGGCCTCAGCAGCGCGGAGCACCCGACCCGCATACGAATATTCGGTGAAGGACGCACTTGAGCGGCTCGAGCTGGAGGCATCCACCCGGCGCCGGTCCTTGCCGACCGGTAGTCATCATGACGATGACGACGATGATGGGGACTGAAATGAGAAGGGGGCGATTGCTCGCCCCCTTCACGTCCCTCGTTCGATTGCGTCGGATCAGGTGCCGGTGGAACCGGATCCTTGAGCCGTTGGTGCGGGCGAGGGCGAGGCCGATTGCGTCCCGGTCGCAGCAGAGGCCGACGAATCGTCTGGGACGAGCGTTACGGTCAAGTCAGTGACCGGAGCAGGAGCGGCAAGCGTTGCTTCAACTGTCACGGAGCCCGTATTCGAAGGAGCTGCCTTGTGACCCTTGGTGTCGTTCGTGACCACCGTGAAATTGTGATTGCCGACTGTCAGTACGCCAGTCGTAAACTCGAACGTATCCGCTGGGCTGGGAATGGTACCGATGACCTGCGGACCATTGCCATCACCGATGTCGTCGAACACATCGATGGAGGCAATATCCGGCAGCTCCAACTTGGTGCCATCGACACGAGCAATAGGCGTGGTGCCTTTGAGTAGTGCTTTGCTCACAGTATGAACTCCGTGATTGGTTTGAACGTAACGAACGTGAAGATATACGTCCGTGATGATAGCGGGAAAAGGATTGGCATTGGAATGCGAATGATGGTGTCGGCGAAAGGGGTTTTGCATGGCGTAGTCCTTTCTAACGATAAATTATGACTGGAGTGTTTCTTTGTTCTGTTTGGCGCGGGCAATCAACCATTCGATGACCCGTTCCTGAAGTAGCTCCGCATGAAGCTGCTCGCGAACAGCACCGCTCTGACGAATCGCCTCGGCGTTCTCAGAAGATGCCGATAGGGCATCTATTCGCTTCCGCTCTTTCTCAGGGTCAACCTCGATCTTCTCGGACAGCACCAGCTTGCGCACCAAAATATTCAACTGAGTGCGACGTCTTGCGGTGATGATCATGTCCTCATCAAGCTCGACCTGGTCCGGGGAGCAACCGCGTTGACGCGCAATATCAGCTTGAATGTCCAGCAAGTGTTGCGAAATCAGCACGTCCGGGAGAGGAATGAAATTGGCGGTCGAAAGCTGCCCCAATAGATGATCACTGATATCCCGCTGATCATGCTCCCGATGCTGCTCCTCCAAGCTGGCGCGCATCTTATTTCGCAAGGTAGCCATGTCTGGATGGCCAAATCGTTGGGCGAAGGCATCATCAAGCGACACCAGTTCAATCTCTTGAACGTCCAAGACTTTGACTTCGAATTGAGCGGTTTTCCCAGCCAATAGAGGCGAGAGGTAGTCAGCAGGGAAGGTCACGGAGAACTTGCGCTCCTCAGCCGCCGAAGCTCCACCTAGCTGGGCCTCGAATTCGGGTAGCATCCCGCCGGCACCGAGTTCCACTTTGGCCGCCGTGCCTCGGCCACCGGGAAAAGGCTGTCCCTCGATCAAACCGACAAAGTCGACGATGACGCGATCGCCGTCCCGTGACGGACGCGCCACGCTTTTCCAGGGCGAGCGATCACGGCGGAAGTGCTCGATGAATGAATCGATCTGCGCATCATCGATGATCACCGGCTGTAGCGTTGGCAGCGTCAAGCCATCGAGTCCGGTCAGTATGAAATCAGGGAACACTTCATAGGTGACTCGATACTTGAATCGCAACGGGTTGTCCCATAACTGCCACTTCGATTCGACAGTGATACCGCCTGCGGCATCCACGGCCGCCATATGCTGGTCGACGCGAGCCTGCAGGAGCCCCTGCAGCACTGCGGAGATAGCTTCATCGCCCAGTCGTTTACGTAGGGCCGACATGGGCGGAAGCTCTCGACCGTCGATTATCTTGCCAAATCGGCACTTCAAGGCTAACAGCACTTCCGAATGTGTCAGCTCTATATCGAGTGAACGCTGCAGCTCAGACATCAGTTTGGACTCGCAAAAAGATTGTCAGTCGCGCGAACGATTCCGCGCGCCGGTTCAGTAATCAGGCTCCGAGCGCGCAAGCGCTGCAAGTAAGTGTCTCTTGAGGAGCGGGTATACCCGGCTTCACTCAGATCATCGCGCTTGACGTTGTTCGGATAGGCGTTGACTAAATAGGTGAGAATTTCCCGTTCGCCCTTCGAAAGCCGTTCCATCCAATAGGCGCGAAGCGCTTCTCCTGTGGGCAGCGGTTCCGCATCAGGCATCGCCGAGCAGCCTTCATTGGTCGCTTGCACCATGTTGGCGCTCGTAACAACGTATCCGCGCTCGCGCAACTTCTGTATGTAGGTATCACGCGAGCTGCGCTTGTAAGGCGTAAGCACAGACAAATGCTCGCGGCTAATCCCGGACGGATACATGATGCACCCGGCCAGAATCGCTGATTCGCCTTTCGACAACGAGCCGTTCCCTTCGCTGACCGCGCTCGGCGCGCGTGGCCTCGTGGCGGTGACGCGGGCCTGTGGGAACGGATCTACCTTTAACGGTCGCACCACTGTTGCGTCCGCCAAAGACTTCTCGGCCTGCTGCTTGATGCGATCGCCGTCGCGCTGCACGTGCTCGATGAAAGTCACCAGCGTTTTTACCGTGATCTGCAGGGACTTCTTGATCTGTTCGATTGCTTCCCGGGCCTCGCGTGCCTTCCGGGATTCGGCCTCAGACACATCAGTAGGCTTTTTCCGCGCCAGTTGCTTTTCAAGCTCATGAACACGTTCTTTCAGACGAGCCGGATCCGTAGCCGAGACTTCCTCGAGCAAGGCCCCCAGTTCTTGCGACAGGCGCGAAATAAAGTCCGCCGTATCCGTGGCGCGATTCTTCTCAGCCTTGGCTGTTAGCTGAGGGTTGCGCCGGTTTGGGTGGAACGAATGGATGGCAGCGGTTCGAGTCCGAATCGGAGTGTCCGACTCGGCCGTCATTACCCATGCCTCACCGGCTTGCATGTGAGGCAGTTCCTTGGCGATGCGAGCAGTTAGATCAGGAGCCAACTTATCCATCCACTTACTGATGGACTCTATCGCCTTCGAGCCACGCTGACGCATCAAAACGAGCGTGTCACATAGATCCAGGACAGCCTTGTTGACTTCCTGCGATCGCTGATTGAGCAGAGTAATGCCTAGCGAGACATTCCCGCCCATTCGGACGACTTTCTCCACTTCGGCATACGTGGCTCCGTCTTGGATGTTCTGAGGGGCGAACTCGGCCGCTTCTTCAAGGAAGATGTGTCGCACGCCTTTGTTTTCATACATCAGCGTACGGAAACAGGACTGCACGATGCGCCGCCAATCTGCCTTCGAGAGTCGCTTATCATAGAAGTCCAGCACCAGCGGGATGTTCTCGCGGATGGCCGCGCGAACAATCTCCGGTGCGCTCTGGGGCGTCAGAGGCAGATCACCCGACTCACCGCCAGCGACCACGACTTTATAGCCGCGTGGATGCTTGCTGTCGTTGCCCGCGAGCTTGAGGTATCGCCAGCGCGCGATCGGGTCGAATACGATGATGGGGATGCCCGCATCCAGAAGCTGCTCGGCGATTCCCTTCGCGGCATACGTTTTCCCGGAGTCTTTCGTTCCGAGGATGGCCGTCCCTTGGATGGCGTAGGAGCTGAGCGGGATCGAAGTCGTGCCGATATGAATTGTTTTTTTCACTGTCTGCACCTTGAGAGCCGGAAACAAGAATGCGCTGATAACCCCGCGCCGGGGCCCGGTGCAGATGCGGCGATCACGCTCGACGACGATTGCGGGCGCGGCGCTCTCCACTTGAGGGCGTACTGGAAGCAGCCTGTCGGGGCGCGACCTGTCGAGGCCGGTATGTAACAACCTTTTCCTGATCCAAGAAGTCCAGCACTTTCTTGCTGGGGTTCCGTTTGTTGTTCAGGATTTCCGACAGGAACTGCGGGCTGATCCCGATCTGATCAGCCAGAATTGCCTGAGTCATCTGCGGAGACGAATCGAGGCGTCCCTTCAACAATTCGATGATGGGATCATTCTGTGTCTTCAACGTTTGGATGGCATCGCTCATATTGGGGGAAAATTATATGCAATACGTGGATTGCTTGACAAGTTCGCAGAATTGCGTATTCTGAGAACCAGTAAGCAATTTTTGGATCGACTTCACCAATTCTGTGAATTCAGTCATCATCGCACGGATGCCTGTCTTTAAGTTGAAATGTGTCCTGTGCGGTAACCAAGAAGAAAAGGAAGTTCCGCCCGGCCAAGCCGAAGGACCACCATGCAGTAAATGCCTCGGTCCGATGACCGTGGATTCCGTGACCACCACGGTACGTGCGTCTCAGCGTAAACCGGCCGCCCGCGTTGAGCGTCACTATTTCCCTCATGGTCGGGGACTCTGGGCGTGGCCTAACAAGAAAAAAACATGAAAGCGCTCACTGTCTGCGAACCCTATGCCTCTTTGATCCGCGACGGTCTCAAGCGCGTCGAGAATCGGACATGGCGCACTTCCTATCGGGGCAGCATGTATTTGCATGCGGGGAAAAGTAGGAACTGGCTCAGCCTAGATCCTACCGGTACCATTGATCAGGCATATAACATGCCGGTTTCGAAGATGACTTTCGGGGCCGTGATAGCCACTGTCGAGCTCGTGGATTGCATCCACATAGACACCATCAGGGTTCCCACGATCCTTGCGAAATATCCTTGGCTACCAGAGCACGAGCATGCGAATGGCCCATGGTGCTGGATCCTCGATAAAGTGGTCCCCATAGGGCCATGGCCCTACAAAGGCGATCGCGGCCTGTTCGATATTCCTGATGAAGCACTCAACAGGGTAGCGAACCGGCAGCTCGGAATACCGAATCCGTGAAATGTCTCAGGACGCCGAACAACGCCTCTACACCATTGAGGATGTCGTTCGTTACTACGAACCGTTTCGACGCGAGCAGATGTTGCATTTCGCGCGATTCGTCATTTCGAAAGGGTACGGGACAACCACGATCACCCGGGTAGACGGGAAGATGAAGGAAGAGACTTGGCAAGCAGTCGGTCGACGGCTATTCGGCCCCGCCTTCATTTCCGCCATGGAGCAGGCTCTTGCCGAGTGCAAAGATGCTGCCGCCGCTCCAGAGCCATCGCAGCCCAGCGGCCCGATTCCCGATCCAGACTTCTAGGGCTGTGATCCGACTTCGAGCTGCGGACTCAATTCGAGTTGGAGAGCGGTGTAGTGCTCGAAGCATTCTCGAGCTTCGGTAACTGCAGCGGTGACATCCCCAAGGAAGTCAGAACCCGGTCCGTTGCTTCGTGGCGCGGTGGTTGCATCAGCAGTGAGTCCACCTTGGGCTTCTGGCACTGGACTACTTGGGGCGCTGGGCTTGGCGGCCTCGGCTGCGGCACGTGCGAACAGCCGATGAGCAACATCAGCATCGCGCTTGGCGTTGTCCACGTCAGAATGGAGCGAGGCGATGACTTGTGCATTGTTCCTCTCGGTGGCTTCCCGCATGTCTATTTGAGCCTGCAGAGCTCGACGAGCGGACTCCTGAGACTCAGCGTTGTTCGATTCAGCCTGTGCCTGGTAGGAGGCATATTCGGCCTTCAGGCTGTTGTACTTCGAGGCGTCAATCTCGCGAGTAATCCAAACTGCCGCCGCGATCGCCAGCACGGCCACGATACTCTCAATACCAAGTTCTATTTTATCAAGCATTTTGGTTTATGCCATTATGCCACTGGATAGTAATGCCAATCGCCCGGCTTCCCTTGGGCCAGCAGCGCTTGACGCCGTGGCTCCTGCCCCTCGCGGGCGATCGCCAGATGAATCCAGGCTTCGCACTCGAAGATGATCTGATCGTACGGCAGCGCGGAATGACGTAGCAGATCAAATGCTTCCCGGAGCATGACCCCCTTGGGAATCACGTCGGCGGCTCTGCCTTCCATGTGAGCGCTGTTCTGTGCTCCTCCTACCGCCGCATTCACTTCTGGTGAGCGGAACCCGCTGTCCACATGCCAAGGCACAGGGATGAGCAGGCGGCCCGGCTCGAGCAGCGTGTCGCGCAGCCGCGTCAGGTTGGCGATCTGCTCCATATTCGGAACATTCGGCAGTCCTTTTCGCAAAGCCACTTGCGAGAAGGTGAGTTCCTCCAGTGGGAAGTGGATCGCGGCGCTCATTTCAGGTCCGCGAGCCGCTTGCGCAGCTCGACCGCCTGATTTTCGTAATCACGAAAGCGCTCCTCTGCGGTCGGCGTCCCGTGCTGCGCGGCAATCCCCAGCTTGTCCTCACGCATGGCCCGCATGGACTTGGCATCGAGCTGCTGGAGCTGATGCGCAATTTGCGCACGCTGTAGTGCCACGGAAGGTTGAGGGTTACGAGCCGCCGGCTTCCCGGAGGAGTCCGGGACAATCTCTTTCCCCTGAGTTTGGGCCTCCAATAGTGCCACCCACTCGTCATGCGTAATGGGCACGGCATCAGCGGGAAGTTTCTCTTTGGCATGTAGGTCAGTAGAGAAAAACCCTCGCGCTTGAGCACTGTAGAAACGCTCGACGTCAGGCAGGTTCTCAGGTGGAACCACGTTAGCGTCCCGTGTCTTTTGCGCGTCCTGCAGCACTTTTTCCAGAGCGGCCTTCTCGCGGATGGCTTTGAGCGATGCTGGAGTCATCATGGGGCTGGACCTATTGCATGCCATTCAATCGTTGCATTCTGCACGAAGGAATTGATTTCCCTCGCGGCCCAGTTGAATCCGCTGGTGGTGATGGCGTTTTCAGCCGTGGCCACTGCAGAAGCGCCTCCATTGTTTGCATCGAACAACGTTACGGTCACTACCGGAGCGGATCCAAACGAAGTCGGGAAGCTCACGGATGCCCCTACGGGTCCTACTATGTCGCCCACGTGCACCGTGCCGCGCATCACCAGATCGCCGCCAGCCGTCTTGAAGTAGGCCGGGTTACCCGTGGTCCGCGCCGGATTGGCGAAAGCCGTCGTAGCAATCTGCGTCGTGCTGGTGCCCACGGCAGCGGTCGGAGCCGTAGGAGTTCCCGTTAGAGCAGGAGACGCCAGCGGCGCAAGCCCCGCGACATAGCCCTGCACGAAGGCGGTTGTGGCGATCCGGGTATCGTTCGTGGCGCCCGGCGTCGGCGCTCGAGGAGACCCGGAAAAGCTGGGGGATGCCAAGGGCGCTAGCGTCGGCAACACGCCATTGATGAACGTCAGATTCGTGTTGATCGACGAAATGCTGCTGCTGAGGCTCGCGATCTGACCATCCAGAGTCACCAGATGCGCGCTATGCGTGGCCAGCAATGCCACGTTGGACGTGTTCTGGTCATAGAGCCATCTGGTCCGGTTGGTCAGACTCTTCAGCGGGGTATTGGTGACACCCGCTGGTCCGGCCAGCACCAGATCAGTGGTCTCCAGCTCGTATATGCCAGCATCGAAACTGCTGGATTCAGGAAGGTTTGACATCAGTTGAGCCTCGTTAGGACCAGCCCGGAATTCTGCGAAAGCGTGGTAGCGCTCGCATTGGATGAGTTCTGAGCCCAGCGAATCGCGAACGTGCCGGAAGGAACTGAGTTTCTGACATATGAGCCGTTTACGGTTACGCCAGAATTGCTAGTGATGGTACAGACCTGCGGTACAGACCCCGTGTTTGCTACGCCAGAATAGACTATGGGCGTCGTTGTCGTATTGCAGTCGCTGATGCCTCCATTCCCGAGCTCCACCTGAGAACCAGCACCCATGGAAATTTCCCATTTGACTCCGCCAGTGGAGTTCGTGGCCAAAAACTGTAGCGTATACAGAATGGAGTAAGTGCCTGCGGGCAGGTTTGTTACTTGCAAATTGGTATCGTCTGCCAGCGTCGTGTTGCTAGTCCTAGACACTCCAGACTGAGGAGCAACGGTAACTGATTGACCAACCTGCAGGCCGGACGCGCTGCAGGCCGTTGTGCAGACGATGGAGGCCCCAGCATTTCTGCCGTTGATCGTGACGGTTGGATTATCTGTTGCGTTCCCCACCGCAACAGCAGTCACTACGTTTGAGCTGTTCTTGGAAACGGACAAACCGTCATTGCCGGGAAGACTCCCGGCGTCATTGACTGGCGTAACAGCCCATGATCCGGTTGAGCTTATGCGCTCTGTCCAACATTTGAGGCCGCTTCCGTTGCTGCTGTTGCATTCCTTGAACACTGGGAAGTTTGCAGTATTCCCGGTGATGCTCAGCAGCAAATTCACATTGTCATACTGAAGAAAGCTGTCTCCGTTGAATGCGCCAGAAGTATTGAACTGAATGCTCCCCGTGGATCCGCCCGGGGTTCCGCCGCCGCCGCTCAGCGTCTGACATCCAAAGGTATGAGTGGATGTCGAATAGGACAACGCCTGCGTAGAACTTCCGCAGTTCACTAGGCTGACGGCCGCGGGATCCGCGCCGGTCCCTTGGCCCTGCAGCAGTGTGTCCAGAGACATTGCCGCTACGCTGCCGACATTGGACGTGCCTTCTCCCAGAAGCACGCCGTGCGTCGTCAGCGTGCCCAATCCCGTACCGCCTTGCGCGACCGTAACGGCAGAAGCCGAGGTGAGAACCGTGGCGGAGGAATTCGGAAACGTGAACGTCTTCAGCGAAGTGGCAGGCCCCACCACGCTGAAAAATCCATTGCTTGTGCCTCCGTTAGTCCCAAGGAGAATGCTGGCATTCGATACGCCGCCGTTGGCTGTCGACCCGAGGTTGATCGGAGGCAAGTCGCCCGCTACGAGCGATCGCAGCCCTGCAGCTCCGGTGACTCCGTCTGGCGTGGCCAATATTTGATTGGCGGTTTGACCGCTGGCGAATGAGATAGAAATGGCGGTACCGGGGGAACCCGTAACCGTGAAGATGGATGGCGCACTAAAGCTGATGCCCGTACCGGTGGGGACCGCGCACGAACCTGCTCCATTGAGGAATGTCGATGAGCTACAGGTCCCGGACCACAGTCCATAGATATCGGCCGCCACCGCCGAGCTCGTCTGGTATAAGGAGGCGCTTCCCTTGAGCACGCCATTCGCGGAGCCGAATTTGCTCCACGGGCCCTGTCCATGCGCTTCGGGCACGAAGCCACCCGCCATGAGGGCGGCGATGACCAGGGCGGCTCGCAAAAAGCCCCGAAGTTTGATGTTCATAGTTGCACCCACATCAGTAAATCCGTGCTGAACTGAAAAGCCTTGCTGTCGCCCACTAACAATGACGTAACGACGGCGCTGCTGGCACTGATCTGGTTTCCAGCCGATCCCATGCCTTGGCCACCGACATTGACCTTATTAGTGCCGCTTCCCGTGGCCCGCACGATGATTTTCTGGCCGTGCCGTTGAGCGATGAAGCCATTGAGATTGATATCTCCGGCGGTCACGTCGTAATCCAGAATGTAGTCATAGAAACCGGGCACCACATTGTCTGTGAAGGTTCCGGCACCTGGATTGACTGCCACGTGTCTTAGGATGGAATACTGCGCGGTGCCATCCAAAGTGTCTTTGACGTTCGCACCAGCCTGCACCAGCTCCATGAGTTCGCTGCCAGTGAGCGCGGCTGCTGCAGGAAGAGTGCTGATTTTTTGATTGGCCATTTACCTGTTACTCCAACAATCTTGCAGAGCCGTCTTCGAGCAGCCGCACCAAGCCGGATTCGAGCAGCCGGTATCCGGTGCTGAAGTCGTCATACACAATGACGCGAACGTTCCCCACGATTGAATCCGAAACGATCAGCGTATTCGAACCGTTGTTCCTGAAAATGACCCCTCGCAATTGAGTGCCATAGTCGCGAAACTTCTCGACAGTGTCCTCGATTATGGACAGGTAGGTGTCTTGCGTGACCGGACCTGTGAAGTCATAACTGAAGTCAACATCAAAGAACCCATGTCCAGAATTCGGGCCGATACCAGCATCGTAGAAAGCATTGCCGTCATAATGGATAAGGCCGTTATAGGTAATCGTGAAAATCAGATCATTGATCGCATCGATTACGCGCACCGTCTGTGCTAGCGGTGCCGAACTCTGGATGGCCATCGCGATGGCGACATTGTTTCCCTTGGGCTGGGTTACCTCGGAAATGATCCGCGGTTTGTAGACAATGTCAGACTCGCCGGGGCTTCTGGGGACAACGTAGTAACTGCCGTGCTCATCCAGCCACTCCTCTTCTGCAGTAGGAACAGCCATTTGCGCGAGCATGTTGTTGATCTGATTCTGGGCGGTCCCGAGCTCGGCGCCGGCGGCCTCCAGATAGGACCACAACGGATTGGTATATCCATAGAGGTGATCGCCATTCGACTCGCCGATATCGCCTTCGTCATCGATTAGGACCAGCGCCCCTAACTGGGCATACTCAGAGCCGTCTTGATACGGAACCGAGTACCCGGGCAATGAAGCCAACTTCGCCGCCAAAGTGGCGATGGTGAAGCTCTGCAACTGAATCGTCTGGTTCGCCCCGGTCCCCCCTGTCACCGTGGTGCTCAACACACCGTTCTCAATGCTCCAGGTCATGCCGGTACCGTCATACTGCAGCCGCAGTGCAAGCTGGCGATGCGGATCCTTGTCGAATACCCGATGCAGCCTCAAAAGCAGCTTCTTCGTCAGCTTGAAGATGCGCGAGACCACCCCGGAGGAGGAGGCTCCTCGAGTGCTGATCGCTCCAGCCGACCCGAACGCGAGAAATGCGCCCGCGCCATATACCACGCCGGCCGGATCGTGGCCGGGCATGTGCAGATCCTCCAGCGAGAATGACGCACCATCCAAGCTGACGGCGGCTCTCGCGAAATCAAAGGCTGATGTGTACCCAACGCCGACCACTAGGCCATTGGCGAGACCATCGAAGGTGAAGCCGAAAATCTCCCCGCCTTCAAGGCCGGTCGTAACTTCCGTGAAGGCCGCGAAGTTCGCCGTGGCTGTGGTCTCGGTGATCGGATTGAAATCGCACCCGATATAGAGACCGGCCAGCGGCCCCACCGAGGCCGGATTGTGAGCGATCGCGACTCCACCGCCGATTGTGAAGTTGCTGGGAGTCGCCGTAGTCCACACGATGCCATCGGTTGACCGAGAGAAGTACCCTACTGTTGCGGTACCCCATACGAACTCGGTCCCATCGAAAATGATGCTGCCCCACCCATTGGGGATGCTCGGATCACTCGATGCCGTCCATGTGGCCCCATCCGGTGATGTCCAAACCGATGCGACTGACGATGAAACCAGGTTGATAAGGACATAGACTCCGTTGCCGTACGCGATCGAATACCCCGGGGCAGAAGGGGCATTCGTATCAACATTGGATATCGACACCCATGAGCTGCCATCTGGAGACGTCGCGGATACAAGCGAAACTCCGGTATTCGCAACGGCAACGAACTGGCCACCGCCGAAGCACACCGCCAAAATGGCGTATCCCGGAGAGAATGGCGTGCTCTCTATCTGCCAATTGACCCCGTCCGCAGACGTCGCAATTTCATTGGCGGTAGTGACCGCAACAAACCGCGTGCCATCCCATGCCACGCCTGCGATGTTCCCCGTTAGACCGGTGGTCTGCGGAACCCATTCCACGGCAGGCGGCCCTGATGAGGGCCAGTTGATAGTGATCGGAGTGGGCAAAGACACGAAAGAGGCAACAGCGGGCCATGCCCACGTTGTGAACCCGAGGCCGGTCAGATCCATTGCCAGAGCAGGATCATTAAAATTGGCGCCCGAACTCGCAAGGTTGTAGTTGTTACTAGATCCGTCAATGAAAGTGACGTTTGTGAAAAAGTTCTGCGGATGAACTCCCTCAAGACAAACAACCACCCAGTCTCCGCCCCCACCGGAAACGCCGATGATGCCGAAGACGATCAGATGCGCGCCGTTTATATCCGTAGGATCCGGCGCGATCGCGCCCGAGCTATGTCCCGAAGGCGCGGTTACATCCGCAAATGCGCCATCCGTCGTTGTAGCGGGAGGGCCCGAAAAAGGGCCATTCGAGTTGAATCCCGCCGTAACTGAAAAAGTGACGCTTCCCATGATCAGGTGATCGTGATCACGCCGGGCATGATCTTCTGCCCAGTCACAGCAGCAATGTCACTAGTAGGCGTGGTAAGAACGAAGTTATAAACTCCGGGAATGGTCTCCACCTTGGAAATGAGCTGCGCATAAAGGCCCGGGGTAGCTATCTGCAGCTTCTGTAGATAGGCCGCGATCGCCGGAACCGCCTTGGCGATCAAGTCCGGCTTTTTATAACCCGGAAGTGCCGTAAGGACTCCTGTCACATTGACGGGGTTTTCGGTTGCCGCTGACACAATGACCTGCACGCCGGCGGCCTTCCATCCCGGTACAGGATTGCCGTTTACATCGTAATACCCGTCGATGACCTGCTGAGCTTGCGTCACCAGAGCGCCGGAGGTACCCCCTACGCCGTTGTGGATATAGGCCAGCACCAACGATACCGGCTGAGTGTTGTCAGTCTTCCATGGCTCAATGACCTGCGAGGTAATGACACGCTCGATCACATTCCCTTGTGAGTCGGTGACAGTGGCGGTCGTGAGACCATACGAAATAGCCGCCCCGATTCCTCGAGCCAACGTGGAAATGTACCCGTTGAACCGAGTCTTGTGATCCTCGGGAGTCTCATCGTCGATACCATTGATCCACGAAGTGAGATTCGTGCCGCTGATAAATCCAGTGGGTACCGGAGAAGGCGTGAAGGTTGCCCCTGCAGGGATATTGCCCAAAGACCCCGGCGTCACTGCAGATACCGGGATGTCCGCAGTGGTCACGCCGATGGCGATCGACACATCTGCGGTCTGCGAATAGTTCACCCCTCCTGTGTTCGGCACCCAGGTGGTTCCTGCGGCAATAGTCACGATGGACGTTTGCGCATCGATCGTGACCCGGATCAGTCCAGACGTGGACGTGGCAGACAGAGCCGGGAAGTTGAACGTGGTATATACCGAGACAGGAATGGCTTCCCGCAGACCGATGAACGCCTGCTTGTAGAACTCATCAAGTTCCTGAGCTACCGCCTCAAGCATCGTGCGGATAATCGCGCCGATGCGAAAGTCAGTTATCTTTTTCTGTACGGATTTCATCCAGTTGAGCATCGATGCCGTGATGCTCGCGAAATCCTTAAGTTGGAATGCCATGGTTGACGGATCCTCTTTACAGCGATGCCGCTAGTTGCACGGGTCGGCCTACCACGGGAACCACTTCAACATCTAAGTTGGTCGCATCGCCCACGATAGCCGCAACCGTTTTGCTTACGTCCGAGACTCGGTCATCTGCCTTCAAGGAGGCTTTTGCATACTCCGCCACAAGTAGGCCCGTCGTTGGTCCGTTACCCGCACCGATGACACTACGGCACAGAGACCCGTATTCCATGTGGTAGATCAATTCGCCACGGTCGGTGATGAGCCGGTGGCGGATGGCCTGTTTGAAATTGTCTCGCCCGGATACCACAGCAAGATCACCGTCCTGTATTTGCAGCAATCCGTTCTGCAGCAAAGCGTCTATTTCAAAAACTAGGTTCGGGTCGGTCGTTGTCGAAATGACCGGCGCGCCAGCGGGTACCAGAATCTGACTGCCAGTCAAAAGAACGCCGGGCTTTACCTGATTCGGGTCATCCGTCAGATAAGGAGGAACCAGCTTGTTGAACGCGATCAGGTCGCCCCAGCGAGCGGCATCGTTGAGTTCTCGTGCCGCAATCCGTGGAAGCGTATCGCCGAATTGCGTATCAACGAATCGATATCCGCTCAGTGGCTTGTCGAAAATGGTCGTCATACAACCGTCATCCCGTCATTGATGGCATTCATATGACTCGCTAGCTGATCCGTATTCATAGGAGCTTGGACCAGATCGTTGTTGGCTACGAGCTGCATACTCTGCAGAGAGTTCGGGTTGATCGTCACCGGTAGCGGGGGATTCGCTGGGACCACTTGAAAAAATGGGTTCGTGTCGGCGAACTGACTTGGGGGCGTTCCTCCATTGGTGGAGGAGCAGTTCGAGGAGCCGTAAAGGGGCGAATAGTCTGGATAGAACGCCTGAGCCTGAAGCGCATTGCGCAGAACACAAAAGATGTTCGAATACTCGTTCGCGACCTGCATCAGCCGTGCTTTGGTGAAGCTGGGTATCCCCGCCACGGCCTGCGCTGTACGCACGACATTCAAGCCAACCTGCGCAGTAAGGTGCGCCACGTGGATGAGCTCGTCCGCAATAGCACTTCCCTGGTTGATGTTGTCGCTCACTGTCGAATAGAGCTTCGACGTGGTCATCATGAACTGTTTGACAGGAGCGGCTAGCTTGCTGTCGATGAAGTTCTGGATGTCTTGCAGGTACGTCTGTAGGTTTTTGGTAGACGCATTCAGCGACTTCAAGGCTGCGGCCTGCAGGTCGCTTGGAGAATTGAACAGCAGCTTCGGCGTAGTTGCATTGACCGGGTCGATGATGTCATTGAGCACGGTCATCAGAATCTGGTACTGCACCAGTAGCGGCTGCGACTTGGAGCGCCGGAGCACGAAGGTGTCGATCGCCACTACGCACGCGAAGTCGTCGAGCTTGTCCGCGAAAATGAGCTGAATCTGATCAGGATCACGGCCCGCTTTGATGGCGTCCTGTTTGCGCTTGTGCCACTCCTCATAAACCTGTTTGCGCAATGCCTTGAACCGCTCTAGGCCATCTGGCGTTGCGGTGCCTTCCTGCGAGCGGTGCCAGCCGGTATGACCGCTGATACTGATGCGACCAATGCCGGGCCCAAAGTTATCCATCCACGCATTGGCCAGCGTCTGCGTCACCGTCAGGCGCGACGGATCACTGCGCTGAAGCTCCAGCGGTCGGATCGCGAGCGTGATCGTCCTCGAGCGCGAAATCACATCGGGAGCGGTGGGATCGACCAGCATGAAGCTGATGGGGCGATCACCCGCCTTTTGCGAGCTCGGTGGGGGTAGCAGTGTGGCCATGGCATTAGGCTAGTGTCACGGCAGCGGCGGCCCGACATTGCCGCCTTGCGGATCTGCGTGGTAGTGGGTTTTCCCGCTTTTGCCGCCCGCGATCACGTCCGTATCGCCCGTAATCGTGCCCGTCGTGTGAATGTTTCCCGTGGTGGCAAAGTCGCCTGAGCCATCGACCGTGGCGCCATTGATGGCCGTGGGGCCCACGATATCTGTCGTGCCCGTAATGGTCGTCGCACCATTCAATGCGATGGTGGCCCCCGTAACGTCCGTATCCCCGTTGATGGCCGTTTGACCATTGACCGTAGTCTGACCGTTGATCACGGTTGTCCCGTTTATGGTGATCGTGGGAGCGGTGAGCACTACATGACCCGCCGGATCAATGTCCAAGCTCATCCCGCCGAGTGCCGCTAGGTGTACGTGGACAGCCGACGCAAGGTTTTTCGTGATGGCCCACTTCTTATCGAAGTCCTGCCCGGTCAGATCCTCGTGAGCCGGGTTTGTTGCGATGCGTAAATATACGCCGCTGGGATGCGAGAATTCGGTATTGCCCGCATCGTCCACCGACATATACACATCGGAGGCGTGACGTGTGACACGGAAATTCTTGCGCTTGAAGGTCATTTGCGTGACCTGCGGTAGCAGGAATCCGATGCAGACAGGGCTATTGCGATAAAACGCCAAGACCGCGCGAAGGAACCGCTCCGGGTTGCTGGCGAAGTTCCAGCGCGTGTCATCGGGGGGCAATCCCGGGTCAGGCAGATCCACCATGCCCGTATTCGAACTCCCGGTGGGCACCATGACCTGCACGTTCGAGAGCCGCGAGCCATCGGACGAAAGCAGCACGTCGATCGACTGCCCCTCGGGATAGACCGCAGTCACAAGTCCGATTTCTATCCCCTCTCGTTGCATGACTCAGCTCTGCAGGATTTCGCCCCAATACGGGGACGCCAGATCGCTTTCCTGTTGGACTCGATCGATGAAACCGGTGCCCCTCTCTACTTCGACATGAGTCACGTAGTGGTTAAAGGGCTTGTAGTCATGATGCACTGCCGCCGCGTAGTACAGCGATTGCATGTTTCCGTGACTCAGGCGCAGATAGGTGCCCGCTCGAACTGCCTCATTCCCCTTGATCTGAAAGGAGCCGTTCTCGAAAACAACATTGTCCTTGTTCTGCTCGATGAGCTGCAGGCGCCGCTGGTTCATCCAGCCGATAAAGGCGTCCTGATCTTCCTGCCGCAAGTTGCCGAACGCCGTTCCATTGCCGTTGCTGCTTTCGTTGTCTCCGCCCTGGTCCGTCTGGACCTGCATCTTGCGAGTGCCATACAGCCTCGGATCCACATTGCCGTAGTTCTGGATGAAAAACGTATTCGGTGCTCCGTAGTACGCGAAGGCCCGCATAGTCTCGTCATAATTCAACATGAAGCGCGGCGAGTCCACCCAGTAATAGTTGGCCACCCCAGCATCTGACCGGCCCACTTCGTAGGAGAACACGTCATCCGACAGGTTCACGTCGATCACATCGGGGACTTCGTCCTCGATCATTTCCTGAATGAACTGCTTACTGTCCGCCGTCTTGAACGGGTTCGGCCTGAAAACAACATAAGGCGCGTCTTCGCGATCCTCGATAAACAGCTCATTCCATGCCTCTATGTCGCAGAACTGGGCGAGCAGGTTATAAACAGCGCCCCCACCCCATGACCCAATTCCGTATGGAGAGACCTTGCCGTGCAAAACTTGGATGTCCTTTTTGATTTCCAGCAGGGGCGATGTATCCGCGTGCCCCCCGATATCTCCCATATTCACGATGTAAGGATTGACGATCTTGTCAAACACTTGACTAACGAAGTCAGCCACGCTCTGGATGTTGAACGTCAGACCGAAGCGCGCATAGAACGGGAAGCTGGTGATCAGGTTGTCAGTGGCGGGCACGTTGGGCATGAAGAAGATCTGCAGGATCTGCCAGATTTTTCCGTAGTCGTGGCCGGTGATGATGACGTGGCGCTGGGGACCGCGGTCGGTCATCGTTTGCACGCGCCGCACGTTACCCACGAATCCGCGCATCATGATTGGAATGGTGGGGTTCTTGTACGCCTCGCCCGTCATCCTGATTTCGATCACGTCCATCGGCTCGATCAGCCCATACAGCGAATCCTGTGCGTCGATCTTGATCTGGTCCGTCAGTGTTATAGAGAAAACGCCGGCGGCGGCTCGCACAGACTTCGAGACACGAACGCCACCGTTTTCGCCCAGAAAGGGCGCCAGATCGATCGTTCGATTCTGCGTATTGGCGAATCGATCCGATACGGCTATTCCTCCGACCACCGCCGTGCGACCCACGTTTTTCAGCAGCTTTACGGAGATAGCCGGATGGCGGTCTCTAATGTGTGGCAATTGTCAGACTCCTACTACCCGAGGGGGTTGGCGGACCGATGTTTGTCCGGCTGGCTGAGGTAGTGGTCTTGCCGTCCGACGTTTTCACGTTGACGTTGTTGTGTAGCACGATTTCAAATGGTTGGCGCGCATGCTGAATGGCGCTGCGCCGGTCGCGCTCCTGCAGGGCAATCGCGTCCCTCTCTTCGGCATCGAGCTTGTCGACCAGATGCCAAGCCTCTCTTTTCGAAATATCGTGTCGATTGAGGATGCGGCCACGCCGATCTGCGGCAATCTGATGGATGTTCGCTTCCGCCTCATCGGCCCGCAGGTTGATGATCTTTTCCGAGTTGGCCTGTGGACTGCGGCCCGAGGCCGCCACAATGGTGTCGCTCATCGCGATCAGGGGCGTCAGGAGCTTGTCGCCCGTGTTGATCTTGATGTCTTCAAGGATGGCATTTTGGTTTCGGATCGCCTCGCCCTGGTCGACAGCCTGGTCTTTCAGGGCCGCGACCTGTACCAGCGCATCCCTGAACTGCGCAGGAGAGGCTTTCTCCGCCGCGCTCACCGACTGGATTTCCTGTCCTGAAAGCACCCCAGTGCGCTTCATATCCTCGAAGATCGCACCCAGTTGATGGGTATTGGTGCCAGCGGCGCCGATCGCCCCCAAACGTGATATCCCCGAGGCGCTAACTTTGTTGATGTCGATGTTATTGGACTGCAGCAAACCCAGCAGGCCATTGCCTTGATTGCCGCTCAAGTTGAGAAGGGCCGCTGCCTGCGATAACGACTGCACGCCAAATAGCCGCTGCGCTCCTTCAAGCTGAAGCCACTTATTCCCACCCAGCCGGGAGAGCTGCTGCTTGATCGCGTCGAAATTCGACACATTGGCCCCGCGCCCGCCCGCGAGGCCCGAGGTTCCGGCCCCGCCGAGGAATTGGCCGATGGCCGAGTTGCCGCCGAAGACGCTGGCTCGAGTCCCGAATAGGCCGCCCTCGGCCAGCGCTTGAGCTTGAACCGGGTTCAGGCTACCGAATCGATTGAATGCAGAGAGCATGAAGGCCCGGCCCGCCTCCCCAGCGCCCGCCCCCATGCTGGTCACGCCGGCGTTGGCCTGCATGAGCAGGTTCTGCGCGACGTCCGGCGTCATGCCCGCCAATCGGGTACTCAGCAGCCCGCTATAGGCATTGCCGAAGGCAGACACATTCCCGGGGGATAGGCTCATGCGCGTAGTGGCCGAAGTGAAGCCGATCAGGGCCTGCATCACTTCATCGGCCCGGGCATTCATACCGCTGCGCGCGATGGTGTCGGCCAAGATCAGCGCGAGCTCGCGATTATTCTGTCGCGAGTCGATGTTGCGCATACCGCCAAGGAAATTACCGGTGGCCCCCGCATCAAGACCATACGAGCGCGACACGCCGATACCGAAGGCTGTGGCCGCTCCGAGTGTCTCTGGTGATTCCACCGTGCGCGAGAGCTTCTGCAGGTTCGTCTCGAGCTTCACAAACTCGGTGCTATTCACCCCCAGCCCATCGGCCAGCCGGTCCGCGTAAGTCTTCAGCCGATCGAAGCTGATGCCGATATCACCCATCTGGCGCTTGAGAACGTCCACGCTCTGCGCCCGGTCTTTCGACAGGTCGACGCCTTCGCTGATGGCCGAGCCGATCTTGTACGCGCCGAAGGCGGCTGCGCCGATCAGGCCGCCGCGGACAAAGCCCCCAAGGCCGAACCCGCCGCCGCCCTCCATGGCCCCGCGCGCCGCATAGCTGCCAATCGTCTGGAACCCACCGCCGACGCCGGTGGTGAACTGGCGCCCGACCGTATCAACGAGACTGAACCCGCTGAGCGAGCCGCTTCGGCTACCTCGTCCACCACCTTGGCCCCCTATCGATGGAGGCCGGAAGGACTGGCGAGCCGTCTCAATGTCCTGGCCGTAGATGCGTTTGAACGACTCCTGTACCCGTTTAACCGAGTCATCGATCGCCTTCGCATCGACCGGCGTCCATTTGACACGGTTCGCCTTCTCGATCGTTTTCGCCAGCCCTTCGACTTGGCGCTGTAGCGGACGGATGTCCCCATCTACTGGGATTTTGATTGCCATGTGTTAAATCTCTTCCCAGTCTTCTCCGCGCTCCAGTCGGGCCTTGATGTCTTCTAAGTCGAAGTCGTCATCGTTGCTTTCTTCAGCGGCGGCCTCACTGGGATTCTCATGAAACCTATGAGCCCAATAGTCCGTCGCTATGTCCTCGATCGTCGCCGTCAGAAATCGAGGATCTGTTGGTGGAAGGTTGTACCTTTTTCGGAAATGCCACTCGTAACTATGGATTAGTTCCCGGGCCCGAGCCTGTGCCTGTCGTCGCAATTCCCTTGCGAAAAGATAACTCCTTGTCACGAAGTGACAGGAATATCTTTTCTAACTTGACTGGAACTGTGTCATCGAACGGATCAAGATTCTCCAAAGAAAACCCGTCCGGGAACTCCACAGTCAGAACTGAAAGCGTGGCATGAATCCACGCTTCCATGTCTCCAGCAGTGCCGTCCGCATTATAGTTGTTATCGGACAGCTTCGAATACACGCTGCGAATACGGTATTTGTCCTGCTGAGTCCGACGCCCGAAGGTGAACGTCCCAATGTCAGGGACGTCCACAGTGAAATCAGACGAGCCGTTAGCGTCTCTCATTGCGAGGAAACTCCAACGCCAATGCCATTCACATCCAAGGCATTGAACGTACCGGACTGCATGACGATTGTGTGCTTGCTGACTTCTAGGTCACCGCTCGCATACGAGCATCCCCGATACTTGCGGATCAGGTCACCTGAGTCTTTGTCGAGCACTTCGAAATCGAACACGAGCCCCAGCAGCGCGGCATCACCGTTTTCCGGCACGATGCCCTGTTCGAGCAAAGCACCGCGCTTGAGCACCATCGCGCTGACCGCCACGCTATGGCGCGCCACGGTAGGTACCCACTCCTGCACATGAATGTCACCGATCCCAGAGGCTGGGTCCGGCGCGTAGTCGTCACTCATGCGAGCGTTCTGCATGAGGCCGACCTTCTTTCCATCGAGCAAGACCACGATCCGGTTACCTGATCGGGTCTTTTGGTTTTTCTGAGCCATGTCTACCGACTCCTAATCAAGCCGAAATCGAGCCGCTGAATGGCACTGCGGCCACGGTGATGAGAACGTAGTTGTTCGGAATGACAGGCGATGCCTGAACACTCACATACAGTACGTCTCCTGAAATTGAAGCCTTGATGTTCTTAAACGGTGGGCTGTTGGCGTCACCGACCAATACACCAGGGCCTTCCGGCTCCGCCTTCGCCAGATCCGTGCAGATCGATTGCGTGATGCTCATCGCTCGAGTGAGCAGTGTCGGATCCTGCTTACTTCCGCGGAGCGTATCGAGCGCTTCGCGCAGGCTGCGAGCAGTGAAGTCGACCGCGACACCCGTCGACACTTCAACCTTGTCGAACTTGGAATTTACCAACCAGGTTGAAATGGACTTCACGACTTTGAAGCCGTTGGAAGTGTTCTCGATGGCGAACACTCCTCCCAAGATCAGCGCGTCGGTATCTGCGGGATTCTTCAAATTCCGCTCGATACCCCGGAAGTTGAGCGCTTTATTGGTCAGTGGGGTTCCCGGACCGACGCCAGAAAAGGCAGCTCCGACTACCGCCGCTGCCATATACGGGGCATACAACGTTAGCACGCCAGCGCTGTTGTAGTCGTAGTACCCCAAGTGAATCAGCGATGTGCGATCGCTATTGAGCGCGCCGGCGGCGGCGATCGCCTGCGCATCCGAGGTGCCGAGGGCGGTACCGCAGATGGCGCGACGCTCTTTCTTGCCCACAAGTGACATGTATTGCACATGGGCATCGGCCATCGCGGCGATCGACGGATCCGAGGAGAGCGGCACGATCCATTGCGGATCGATGCCCGGCGCACCGGGAGAAGGCGTCACGGCGGACTGTAGCGTAGTGAACGCATTGCTCCATTGTGTATTGGTGATCGACCCATTGGTGGCGCCCGCCAGATACGTGAACGGGATGTTGGCCGGAAGAGTGCCGACGTTCGCCACGCGGCTGGCATTCACGAATCCCTCGGAAATGCCGTTGAACCAGTCGATGATCGCCTGCAGGTTCGCGGTCAATACAACCGCTGCCGTCTTCACATCCTGATTGGTGAAGAAATCCAAGGACTGAAGCGTGGCTATGTTGGCGTTGCCGTCCAATACCGTCGCGGTGAACCCTGCCACCGTGTTGATACGGTCGACGAGCTGCTGCACCGTGCCGTACGTGTTCAGGTCGATAGTGGCCACCACAGTGGCATTGGGGGCTTCGAGCGTGACCGTGGTGCCATTGACCTGCATTCGGGCCGTCGCTTGGCCGCCCGTATACTGGATCTGCAAATCGCGCCGCGCGATATTGTCCTGAACATAGTAAGCATTGCCGAGCTGCGTCGTGATCTTCTTGCCAGAAACAGAACCGCTCTCGATCTTGACTTTGATCTGGTTGGTATTCAGACCGTAGTTTGTCGAAGTCAGATTGATGACTGTCGTCGGCGTGGCATCCTGTAGCGCCAGCGTCGACTGCGTCGCCGGATCCACTCGCACCGCGATCACCCGACTGGGCGCGTTCGTATCCCCACTCGGAGAGAACGCCTTTTTCACAGCCGTCAGAAGCTCGCCGTCGATGAGGATCGCGTCCGCATCGTCCGGGTTGGTGAAGATGAGGCCCGTGTTCGGCTGTCCACCCTGAGCCGAGCCGATGATCGCCAGCGTATTGCCTACCGTGAGGCCCTGGTCAGTCAGCGCAGTGTCATCGACCGCTGAGGCTGTGGTCGGCGTAATGAGCTGTTGACCGTTGAAAAAAACAGGCATGGTTCAGTCCCTCACTTTACCGGACGAATCGCGAACGCTTCGAGGCGCTCTTGATAAGCCTCGGCTGTGTCATGGTGTCGGCCCGCACGCTTCTCATCCGAGAAAAATCCCGCGATGAGTTCCACCCGCTTGTCATGTGCCGACACGCTGGCGCAAAACTCTTGAAGGGGAACCGTTGGCGTCGCGTCGGCAGCGTCAACGGCGCGCGGCGCGGCGGATTCGGATGTGATTTCGCCGGACATGGAAATACCTCAGTTGGGAATGACTGTGCTCTGTACATCGGCGATCGGGCCCGTAGGCACGTTGACCGACAACGGGGTCATACAAGAGAACGTGCCTACGGTCTCATAGACCGGGGCGCTGTAACTGGCGAAGTCTTCGATGTCCTGCTGACTGAACTCTATTTGATACAGCAGGGCATTATCAAACACGGCAAGATTGGCGAGGATGATGCGGCGGCTGGCCTTTCGTAAGGCAACGCGCTCATCTGCGTTCAAGGACCAGCCAACAATCTGCAGTTGAGTTTTGGCCGCCCATCCCTCGTGACTGTCATAAAGGGAGGTTGACGAATCCAATTCGTCGTTCGCAATCTCTTCGCCTATCGCGCGATTCGTCGGTGTCTCCGATTGCAGATGCACGGAAATGACCGGGAAAGATGTGTTCTCGAAAACAGGCGGAGCAGATAGAACCGAAATGCTTCCTGCAACCGGCTTCAGCGCGGTGCGCGCGACTTCGGCGGCAATACCGACTTTGAGCCGGTCCAGCACAATACTTTGTGCATCGACACTGTCATCTTGATAGGTCGTCGCCGGCGTCACGCTGACAGGATCACCATCCGTGCTCCACGCCGCGCCATCCCAGTTGAATACCTGATAGTGGTAGACGGTCCCATTGATCAGATTCGAGGCATCTATGAACTGGGAAGGGTCGGTAACTTCACCATCCTGAACCAAGACCGATGCCGGATCATTAAAGGCCGGGAAGACGCCTGTCGTATTGCGCAGAACCCGCCAGTGCGTAGCCGTGTCGGGAGCTTGCAAAAAAATCTGGACCGCATTTCCTACGGCCAGAGGCGTTGCCTGAATGATCATGGGGCCATGCTGCTGTCACGACTCGGAGGCGAGACGGCATACTGGCCCGATGGCGGAATTCAAAATCTCGGTGGACTTGTCCGGCGTCATGGCCGCAGCGGACAGCATCATAAATGAGCAAGTGTTTCCGCTCCTCAGCCAAGCCGTGCGTGGCGTAGCCCAGAAGGTTCAGGCGAACTGGCAAGAAGCGGTGCAGCGGGCCGATCTATGGAGCGGCGAGAAAGATAAATACGCGGCTAGCATTTCATGGCAAACAACCGGCCCTTTCTCCGCGCTCGTCCAGTCGAACTACGAGCACGATGAGGAAATCGAGAACGGGCGGCCTCAATACGATCTGAAGCAAATGCTTCAGACGAGCCAGAAAGTACGGCAATCCAAGAAGGGAAAAAAGTATCTCATCATCCCGTTCCGGCACAATGTACCTGGTGCCGAGGGGGGGCAGGCAATGCCCTCGAACATCTACGAGCAAGCCTATGCGCTGACCCCATCACAGGTCACCGGCCAAGGTAGCCGTCCGGCCATGATGCGCCCGGCAATGACCGGCGTACGGCAGATGCTCTCGGTTGCTACGCGCAGCTATAAATGGGGCGGGCGATTGCCTGCAGGGTTGGCTCCCAAGCTCAAAGCCTCCCATTCAACAGACATTTACGCATCGATGGTGCGGTTTACCACCACGACGCCGGGAGGCTCGCGGTACTCCTCTTACATGACATTCCGCACGATGATGGAAGGTAGCAACAAGTGGATACTGCCGGCCAAGGCCGGATTGAGGCTCGCCGAGACGGTCACTCGCGACATGATGCCGCTGGCGGAAAAGGTTTTCGTCGAAGCGCTGAAGCGATCGATATCGCTCTAGCGACCAAACAAGTCGAATCGTCTCAGCGGTAGCTTCTTCGGTAGCGTCGCTCCGAAGTGCTCGTTACGGTCGCTGGGGAGATTGAACCAGATGAAATAGTCGGTGTAGCGCTGCCCTGCGATGCTGTATTGCGTGCCCTGCGGAGGCTCTCCGGCTGTCCAGCTCAGATTCCCTTGGGCATCGACTATCGGCAGTCCGCCTTCGATAATGGTGGCGTTGTTCGCCGGATCCAACCAAAACACGCGGCTGAAGTTCACGACCGGCAGCAGAATTCGATCGTTCTGGCCGCGGATCAGTGTGAGCTTGAACACGTCCATGGAATTCAACAGCTCGATGCGGTCGAAACGGCCTGCACCGGAATACATCGGCTCTGAGGAAGACGGGATAGTCAGAATGGCATCACCGGCCTCCCATTGACCGAATGCAGCCCACTCTCGAGTCACCTTCTGCTGAGTAACGCCTGCCTTCGAATCGATCGGGGCATCCCAAATCCACCCCTTTCCCGCGCACAAAGCATGCCCCGGAAGCGCGGCCCCGGACGTGGGGTTGAAGCAAGGGCACGGATTGCCTTTGCGCCAGTTGACGCGCTGGCCAATGTTGCCGCCCAAGAACGAGTCAAACGCAGCCGGGTTGAGGCGCATATCAGTTTCCGAGTGCGGAAGCGCGGATCCCGTGAATAGCCGACATCAGTCCACCATTGGTGCCCGGTGGTCCGTAGAGAATGTTTTGCACCGTGCCATGATACTTCTGCAGGTCGATCGACATTGATTGAGACAGCCCGTCCGCGCTGATAGAGCCGGACTGTGGCAGAAATCCATCCTCAATGATCTTGAGGATAGCCTTCTTCTTGATGGCATCGATGAGTTCAGGGAAGGTGATCGCCGCATTCTCGAGCCCCGCCACGTACGTCACTTCGATCGCAAACGGAATCGACCGGCCGCCACCCAGCGCCTGCAGGATGAACGCATTCAGAGGCGCCACGAAGGGCGAACTCGCTGGAACGAACCGAATGTGAGCGTACTTCCGATCCAGCCGCAGCCAATCCGCCGGGATGTCATAGAAGCCTTGCGTCGGCGCTGGATACACAAATCGGATGAGGGTAGGAGTGCCGACAATGGGCTTTTTGCGTAGAACCATGAAGCCCCATTTCTCTCCCTGGAAAAAATCGGGGTCGTAGTCGTATGCCGGATCGATGGCCCATGGCATCCCCGGCGGCAACGCGACGAGCTGCGCATCCGTGGGCGGGTTCGGGAAAAACTGTGTCGGGACCAGAGGCACGCGCAAGTCTCGAGCGATTTCAGACTCAGCCGCTTTGACCTTGTCCCAAATGAAATCGTCC
>Ga0157374_10000278_pt1 | contig 47588 bp, 57 predicted proteins | sample M25metaG_FD_115308 | JGI IMG/M metagenome (GOLD analysis project Ga0157374, IMG submission 115308) | Miscanthus rhizosphere microbial communities from Kellogg Biological Station, Michigan, USA - M2-5 metaG | ecosystem: Host-associated > Plants > Roots > Rhizosphere > Soil | place: USA: Michigan...
AGCGCGTGCCTGTGACGGCTGGGACTACCTTCCTCGGGGATGGTGCAGGGCTCCCGGTCGGTCTCATGTATCCGGTGGAATTGAAGGAGGGCGCTGCTGGAGCGCCTCTGGAGCATTTCACCACGATGACTGAGACCACTTGGGAGCAGATTCAGCAACCTGGCACCGAGCTTCGAGTGTGGTCGTGGCGGGAAGAACAGATCAAGTTCGTTGGTGCGCGAAACGACAGGGACGTCTACATCCGTTACATGACCGGGCTGACGCTCATTGACAGCGTCAATACCCCAATCAAGATCCTCAATTCGGAACTTTTTCTGGAGTCTCGGACAGCGAGCATCGCGGCTGGAGTGCTTGGGGAGAACTACACACGAGCTCAAGCTCTCAACGCAGATGCCGAGAATTGGTATGACGTGCTTGTGGGCACCCTGACAAAGAGAGGACAGAGAGCGCCGGTTCGTAGACAGCGGACTCGTTACCGGGCGTAGCTTCTCCAGGGTAGTCCGCCCTGTAGATTGACCGCCCAAATCGGAGGACATCATGGCTATCGTTTACACAGAAACCCGTCGTCTCCCAAATCTCCGCTCAGTGCGGGTCGTGGGGACACTGGCCTTCACTGGCTCCTACGTCACTGGTGGAGAGATTCCCTCCGGGATCACCTTCAGGGGTGGTTCCACCAAGCCTCCCATCTCAGTCAAGTTCGACAACCGAGGCCCTCACACCTTCAAATACGACCCGGCGACTGGCAAGGTCCTGGTCTACCTCGCCGGAACCGAATTGGCTGCTGGAGCGTATCCTGCACCAGTGACCTCCGACGTCGTGTCGATGGACATCGAATACAACAAATTGGTCTGAGATGGCTATCCGCGACCATGACCCCATCTCGTTCAACCAGTTTCTGGGAACCTTTGACCGGGGGGAGGACGAGACCGTCCCTCCCGGTTATTTTCGCACGTCCCAGAACGTAGCCTTCAACCATGCTGGTGTCTACACGAGGGAGGGGTCTGTAATAAACATCCCTACAACCTTCAATATCCTTCGAATAGCTATCTTCAAGAGAATTGGTGAGGCAGCTCGCCTCCTTATTCTCACGACGGGTGGCAATCTCTACGACTCCACGAACCTCGGAGCACCAATCCTGCTGATTGCGGCTATGACAGACTTCAGCATGGTTTCGATGTTCAACCGAGCCTACATCACGCCTCACAATGGGGTGCGCGGCCTCCCAGGTGAGAAGATTTACGTTTACTCTGGATCTGGCGTTGCGGTTCCTGCTGGTGGGGTGGCTCCTACTGGTAACATGACTGCTAGTCAGGGGCCGTCGGGGAAGCTCACAGGATTCCGTGCATTCGCGGTTGGTTTCGAGACGTCCACAGGCCACCTTGGGATAATGGGTGGATTCTGTAACATTGCTTTTCCGGATCTTCCCTATGCTGTAAACCTGAGCAACATTCCGATTGGGCCTACTGGGACTGTTGCACGGGTTCTTTACGGTTGCAAGGAGATCAGGGCATTCGATGGGGACTACAACAACCAAACGTGGTATTTCGTGCCGGATGGTAGAATCCCTGATAACATCACCTCGTCAAAGACAGTTGATTTCTACGACGCTGACCTTCAGGTAGACGCTACCTACCTGCTCGAACAGCTTCCTACGATCCCGGCTGGTGTGGGGATCAACATCTATCGGGGACGGCTCATTACGTGGGGTGAGGACACTAACGAGTCCATCCTACGTGCCTCCGAGCCTGGCTACCCTGAATCGTTCTCGGAGATTGAAGGCTTCTGCACGGTAAATCCTGGTGATAGCGGTGGTGGGCTCAAATACTGTTTTGAATACAGGACTCAGCTCATTTGCTGCAAGTCTCAGCGTTCCTACATCACCCAGGATAACGGGAATAGCGCGGCCCTTTGGGAGGTAAACGCACTTGATAAATCCGTGGGGACCGAGTGCCACGGTGTAGGTAAGATTCTCGACTTTGGAGAGGACGTGCGAGATAGAGCGTTTATCGCAGACCGAGCAGGTCTACAGCTCTATGTTGGAACCTTCTCCGATACCGAAATCACCTTCAACATCTCGGACATTTGGGACCGGATAAACAAGGCCCAGTTCCACAAGGTCGAGGTCGCGGTCGATCCCATAAAGGCGCGAGTTTACGTTACGGTGCCTCTCGACAATGCTACTGAGTGCTCTCATTTGATCGTGGGGGACTGGCAGGATGGGTTAGCTTTGGATAGCGTGAAGTTTACGCTCTGGAAGTTCCCCAATCCTCCCTCTACTATCGTAGTCGACGTGGGGACTGACAAAGACTCTCTGATGAAGTTTGGCTCCTCCGTAGCGCCTAACGTTCTGGCTCTGAATGAGGGCACTCACCTCGATACTGGCCTCGCGATAGATAACTGGATTGAGTTTCCGTTTCTACCGCAGGATGATGATTGGCCGGTTTACCACTTCTGCGGGGCTCGTATGAGACTTCGCGGTGCTGGGAACCTGAAGATTTCTCTTTCCAGTATTGATGACGCTCAGGTGGTGAATGTTCCTGACCTCATCCTGAATCTGGTCCCAGGAAGGCCGATGTATCGGGGCTGGAACTTCACTTCTGAGCGGTGCTCAATGAAGCTGCGGATGATAGGGGCGAACGAGTATTTCTCCCTTACGCACCTTTCCCTGTTCTACAAGCAACTTTGGGCGACACGGCCTGAATAATGGCTACTGAGCACACAGACGTAGAGGCGTTAATCCAGGGCATTCAGCTCTCGGATGCGCGCCTTTACCAGATTCTCTCACAGCTGAATAGGGGCTTGATGACCGTTCAGGAGGAGGTATTTCCTCTTGTTCTTGAGTCTCAGAGGCCTCCTACTGTTGTTCCAATCCTTGAGGCGCCTAGTCTCTTTAACTTCATATTCACGCCCCTCACCGTTAGGTTCTTTTGGAACGAAATCCTTGGTGCCTCCTCGTATGAGGTTAGGAACGGGTCGAGCTGGGATACTGCGACCTTCATGTTCCGGACGAACTCGCTTCAGGCTGATATCGATCCGGTTACGGTTGGGACCCATACCTATCTAATTAAGACCCTGAATGGTGCGGGAGAAGCCTCCACCGACTCCAATTCGCTTGTCGTGGTTGTCCCTGAGCTTGGCTCTATTACCGTCACAGTGCGCGTAATTGACAACAACGTGCTCCTCGGGTGGCCCATACCGGCGACTACATTCCGTATCTTGCACTACGCGATAGACCGTAGCGGGGTTTGGGCTGGTAACGTTGACGCAACCTTCTTCTCCTTCTTCGAGAACGTCGCTGGCTTTTATACCTACGGAGTTACTCCTGTCGATGTAGCGGGGAACCGTGGGCCTCGGGCGGAGGTAACGGTTGAGGTCAATACTCCTCCCGATTACTCTCTCCAGGATACCAGAGTCTCCAACTTGATGGGGACACGGGTTAACGTTATAAGGACTAGTAGTCCTAGCCTCCTCTGTTGCTGGGCGGATCAGACCTGGCAGGAGCACTTCGTTTCTCGTAGCTGGAATACGATACAGGACCAGCTAAACGCTCATTACCCGATTTACATCCAGCCCGGTGTCACAACTGGCTCTTACGAGGAAGTCGTAGACTACGGCGCAGTTATTCAGAACACCATCGCGACCATTACTTATAATCAGTATATCCATGCTCCTAATACAACTGTAACCATCAAACTTGCTAGCTCCACGGATAACGTTACCTACACGCCATTTATCGCAGGTGCTAGCCTCTTCATCCCGACGATGAGGTTCCTGAAGGTTCGATTAGAGTTCGTTGGCAGTAGCGATGCTGCGCTCCTAGAGCTCTATGGCCTGACCTTCTCCCTCGACGTCAAACGTGAGAATGATGGGGGCTCGGTCCTTGCAAATTACCTTGATGCCGGTGGGACTCAGGTAAACTTCACGAAAGAGTTCAAGGACATCGAGAGTATTACCTGCTCAACTCAGAGTATCACTGAGCCGTATTACGTTATCTTCGACTTTGTAGATATTCCGGACCCAAAGTTCTTCAAGGTCTATGTCTTTGACTCAACAGGAAACCGAGTAAGCAAGCAGGTTGACTGGAAAGCTCGGGGTATCGTCTAATGTGGCAGAGGTGGAATCAGAACACACATATCTTCGAGAAGAGCACTGATAATGGTGGCTCTTGGACTCCTCTGCCTCTCAGTGCCTCCATCATAACAGAGGGGTCGATTCCCGGCGTTGCGATGTTGGCTGCGACCAACGTCTTTACTGCTAGTGACAATTTTTATCAAGCCAATACTTTCGTTCGTCGTGTTTTCAAAGTCCCAACGGAACCAGCGGGTAAGCAAGCTTTTTGTATCATAAATTACCAGCAGTATCTTGACATCTGTCCAACGAATGATGCTGGGACTAACTCTCCTAGTGGCGATGGCGATTGGTTCCAAGGAATAAGACTTGACCATTCAGGAAACGTTTCTGTAAAGGGTGAGCTGCGCTCTATCGGAGCTACTGTCTCACAAGGTCCGCTGTATTGGAGCGCGGTATACGGAGCTGCATACCTCACGTATGACGGTGCCACGACAAATCTAAATGGTGGTGGGAACGTCAATATCAATGTTGCTAATAACAGCCAGGCTGTTCGATTCATAAGTGGCTCTGGTCCTTATATTGCTTGGGATGGTAGCACATGGGCTTCTCTTGTTGCGCCACAGTATCTCAACCTCGTAGCGAGTGCTGGTAGTATATGTCTGACAGGCACTAACGTGGTTATCGGTGCGTGGGGTGGCGTAACCCTTTGGAACGAGTCTGGTGTTGGACTTCGCATAGATGTTCCATCATACCAGTTCTACTGGCGCGGCCCAGGATATCAGGCTTTCTTCGCTGGACAAGACGGTCAAATTAACGCAGGCCATCCAGCATATCGGTGGGCGGCTGTCTACGCTGTCAGTGGGACGATTCAGACCTCCGACGCCGATACGAAGGAAGATATTAGGGACAGTGAGCTTGGTCTAGACTTCGTAGAGAAGCTCAAGGCCAAGGAGTTCAAATACAAAGACGATCCTAAAGAGGGCCGTATTGGTTTCATGACTCAGGATGTTGAAGAGGTCCTAGAAGGTAAGCCTTTCGCAGCCTTGGATAAGCCTGAGAATGGACCTAGCGGACTGAACTACGCAGGTTTCGTCCCGATTCTAACGAAAGCCATTCAGGAACTGTCTGCGCGCGTGCGCGAACTGGAGAAGTAATGGATCAATCTTATCAGCCGAAACTGGAACTGACCCTCGACGAGCTCTACACCATTATCGGGGAACTCGAAGTCGTTCGGCGCAAGACCTTCATGCAGGCGCAAAGGGATCAGAAGCAGATTCAGGACATGAGCGCCGAGATAACGAAGCTGAGAACCGAAAATGGCAAATTGGAATCTTCCGACACTCACAAGTAACTACGTCAACTTTGTTGACGAGGTGAAGAATCGTGATGTCGACTCAATGACTCTGATGGCTAACATGCCATCGAGTCCGCCCTATCAAGGTATTCGCCTACTACGCTCTCCTGCTAAGTTTCAGGAGTGGAATGGTGGCGCGTTTGGAGACATAGTTCTTTCTCCGGCTGGAGGAGGAACTGGTGTTACGAGCATTTCGGCCCTAATCCCACAGCTGGGACTGGGCTCGATGGCGTATCAGAACTCGAACAACATCAGTGTTACGGGCGGGATTGTTCAGGCTAACGTGATACGGAATTGTTCCTACGATGGCTCTGCCTATTACGCAGGCTCGGGATTTACGTTCCAGTCTGTGAGCAGTAGCATTCCAGTCACTATCAACGGTGGTGCAGGGCAATGGACTACCTTGATTAACGGTCCCAACCACGGCCTAATGATATCAGCCTGCTCCGGGCTCACGAGTGAGAATGCCCTTTACGTAAGAAACGCAGCTGGGAGCAAACTAGGGCTTATCGTCCGTGGTGACATGGGTGTGTTCGTCTACACAGGACTTGTTATCCCTGTTGGCGCTGGCGCTTTTGTCCCTGCATAATGGCTAAGACACCCGGCTCAATCTGGATTCACGGCGAGTATTTCCACTACGTCGGCCAAGATGGCGTAGAGTGGAGATGCACTGGAGCCTATGGGGTTTCCATCCCTGTTGGCTCTATTGTGCCGGGCTCTGTCTGGGTTGACGGCCAATACTTTTGCTATATCAATCAAGCAGGGACTATACGATACGTTCTTCAGTGGGGACCATTTACGGACCTGATTGGGCCTCAGCCCGGTGCTATCTGGGTAGACCAAATGTTCTTTCTCTGGGGTAGCAATAGTCCCAGAGCAGGCCGCTATTACGCACATGGGGACGTTGCACACCAGGATGGCGGTGGTGGGGCCTCGCACGTAGATGTCCCTCACCAAGATGGTGGCCACTCAGATGCTCACACCGACGGCACTCATGGGGATCAGCACAGCGATGCGCCTCACGACGATTATCATAACGACTCACACGTAGATACACCACACTCTGATGCAGGACATGGTGATGCTCCATACTACATGGATCATTACGACATTTGGGATACTGCTAGCCACTTCGATGGCTATTTGACCTTTAACGATGGAACAGACGGCCATCATCTAGATCAGCACTACGACCAGAGTCCTGGCAGTAATAGTGGTCATACCGATAGCCATACCGATACTCCACATTCGGATCAGGCGCATGTCGACTCACCACATAGTGACTCGCATAATGATTCGAGTCATGGGGATTCGGGTCACTCAGACACCCATACCGATGGCGCTCATGGTGACTCACATGGGGATGTTCCCGGAGTAAACCAGCCTCATCAAGACCATACCGACGCGTTACATGGTGATGTGCCTCATAACGACGATCCGACTTATATTGGACCATGACTACTGAGTATCTTCCCGTTGGAATCGCGTGCAATCTTTCTTGCTCCTACTGCTATCAGGACCCTATGCGGGATGCGGGGAACATCAACGTCCCAAGAAACTGGCCAAAAGTTCGTGAGAAGCTGGTTAACTCGGGAGGATTTACTGTATTTGGAGGCGAGCCTCTTCTTGCTCCTATTGAGCATCTTGAGGAGGTTTGGCAGCTGGGTCTAGAACACTTCGGCACTAACAGTATACAGACCAATGGAACTCTTATAACCTGGCCTATTATCGAGCTGTTCAAGAAGTATAAGGTTCAGGTTGGGATTTCTGTAGACGGTCCTGGAGTCCTGAACTCCCTACGTTCTACCATTGACCAGACTAGAGCTACCCTTGGGGCGATTAGAGACCTGTGTATAGTTAATATGCCTCCGTCTTTGATTGTTACGATTCATAGAGAGAACTCCTCTCCTGAGCGCCTGAAGCTGCTCACTGACTGGCTAGACGGCGTCGCTCATATGGGAGTTAAGTATGTCAATTTCCATATTTTAGAAGTTGAGAAAGGTCGAGAAAGACTTACGGACGAGGAGAACACGCAAGCCTTTCTAGCTCTTTATCAGTGGTCACGGACCTCTAAACTCTATATCGAACCGTTTACCGACATCAGGAAACTTCTCACAGAAAGACACCCAAATGTCTCATGTGTTTGGAACCATTGTGACCCGGCTACGACGGCGGCTGTCCAAGGTATTTCTCCGGATGGCACAATGTCTAACTGTGGAAGAACCAACAAGGATGGGGTCAATTGGCTTAAGGGAGACACACCCGGGTTCGAGAGATACCTCTTACTACGGGAAACCCCTCAGGAGGTCGGAGGGTGTAGAGGATGCACCTATTTCATCTTCTGCAAAGGGCAATGTCCAGGCACGGCGATTGAGGGCGATTGGCGTAATCGAACGGCAGACTGTCGAACTTGGTATGAGCTCTTTGAACGAATCGAGCAAGACCTCATCGGAGAAGGTCGGGAAGTTCTACGAACCGACATAAAGGGTGAGATAGAGCGTGCGTATGTTCAGATGTGGTCGGGGGACGCACAGCACGGAGATGCCCCACATGGAGATAGCCCTCACGGGGATTCCCATGGAGATGCGCCTCACGGTGACGTGCATGCCGATAGTGACAAAATTTATGAGGGTGGAATCCCAGGAGTCTTAATCAATGAACCGCCTCGAATTTAAGCTTCCGGAGTTTACGCGCGTCGTCTGGGCCTCGGCTAAGCATCGTGAGAGCTGGGAGGGCAAGATTCGTGACATTGCCTATGCTTGGCTGCAGATTGAGCGGTCGACCGTAGGAGTTACCAGGCGAGGTGCCCTGCAATCCATCAAGCCTGAGAACCTTCTCGATTTCCAAGCCTACTGTCATCACGCTCAAATCGAGTTCGCGATCATACAGCAGGAGGGGATGAGCCCGGTATACGGTAATGCCTCGGTCCCAGTTATCCAAGGGAGACCATGGCAGTATCGCGTCTATATGGGCGAGAAGCCTAAGGAGTTCTTGCTTGCGTGGCAGGATAGCGACCAGCGGAAGATCGGGGAAATGCTTGGTTATCCCGAGTGCTGCACCGAGTTCTTCCTGAAGTATTGGACTGATTTGGGTTGGCGCGATTTGACGGTCCCAATGCTTCAGAATGGGCCTGACACTGGACCTCCAACCTGCAATATCCTTTTGCGCCACCTTGGGATTCGCCCAGTATTCCATCTCCCCTGTAGTTTCGCCTGCTCTGAGACTGCGAGGGTTGCGGCGGAAATCATACAGCACGGATGCAAGATGGGATACGGGGTTGAGATGCGGTGGTTGGAGCAGATCCTCAGCTGGTCTCTCCAATGGTCCTCGCTCCACGGTGTTGCGATAACTACGACTCCGGCCCTCAAGATTATCTACTCCACCGACGCGCTTGCCGAACCTATCGAGCTGAATCGTGTTATGAAAACGAGCATGCTGGACGGGATTCGTGATACGTGGACGGACAATGGGTTTGCCTCCTACGGTGCGATGCGGCAGGCTCATAACCTCGTCCTAGGCACGCTTTCTCACGTCCTTCTGGACTCTGGCAGAATTCTCGATCTGGGGTGTGGGAATGGTGCGCTTCTGGAGCAGATTACCCAGGCCAATCCTCACCTAATCCCGCATGGTATTGAGATGGACCCGGTGCGCGCCCGGAGAGCTAAGGAGCGGATTGGTTCCAATATCACCCAGGGTAATATCTTCGAGCGGGAAGATATTATAGCCAAGGGATACCAGGTAGTTTTCATATCGGTCAATAGGTTCAGGGAGGTGCCGTCGGGTAAGGCAGACCTCCTCCTTCGCTACCTACGGGACCATACGAAATACCTGATAATCTGCTCATACGAGCCGTGGGAGGACTGGGAACCAAACCATTTCTCCCCTGTTGCCACGTTCCATGATGAAACCTCCGAAGTTAGGATTTACCGACCGCGATGAGGATCAGACCTTTCCAGGAGTCGGATATCCTCGAGATCGACCGCATCTGGCAGGCGTTTCATTCGAGAGATTTTTCAGTCCCGAATCGAAATAACGCAGTCATCGACGCGGTAGTTGTCGACGAAAATGACAAAGTGGTGGCATATGGTCAAGTCAAGATGTTCGCTGAAGCCATGTTCATTCTTGACCACGACGCGCCTCCGAGGGCCAAAGTTGCCGCCCTAAAGATGCTCATGCTTGAGGCCATACGAGGTGCGAATCTCGCTGGTCTGGAAGATATATACTCCTTCATCAAAGACCCGGCGTTTGCCTCCTTAATTTCCAAACACTTCGGATTTGAGTTAGTCGAGGAACCTGGAGAGCTTCTGTTAAGGAAGGTGTAATTTGGGTGGAAATAAAGAAGGCAAAAAGACCAACTCGATGATCGACACCGACCGGACGGCTGCGACTACCGAGCACCAGCAATTTGCGAACACAGCAAATGCCGGTATCGCAGGTTCTACTCAGCGCGCCTCCGACATGTATGGCGTGCAATACGGGGGCTACAACGACTTCGCTAGCGGGAAATACGACTTCAATCCTGCTGCTATGGGGATTGGTGGTGGCGGTGGTGGAGGAGGCGGTGGGGGTGATGACCCGAGATTCGGGGACGTAGAATCCTCCTACCGAAACTTCATGGGTGGTGGGGGTGTAGACCAGGGACGTTTCAACCAGTTCCAAGGTAATCTCTTGGATATTGGTGGGTCTGGTGGATGGTCTCCCGAGCGGATGGCCTCCATGGACCAGAACATCCAAGGCTTCAAGGACATCGCCAAGACCGGGGGAGTAGACGACGCTGCTCAGGCCCGAATCCGAGGTGGTGGGGTCTACGACGAGTTCTCCAAAACTGGTGGACTATCGGAGCAGGATAGGGGTAATATCCGCTCGCGCGCGACCTCCACGATTCCCGGATTCTACAGCCAGATGAAGGCGGATGCGGCTCGTGGAGCTACCGTTCAGGGTGGGTATGGTCCAGGACAGGCTGCACTTGCATCTAGGCTGTCGAGGCAGGCTGCTGGCGCAGGTGCAGATGCTTCCCTCAATGCTGAACTTGGTATCACTGACCAGGTGAACAAGGGCCGGCAATGGGGTGCTCAGGGAATGACCTCCTCAGAGCAGGGACTCCAGAGTCTTATGAGTCAGAACCGGCTCAGCGGACTAACTGGTGCCTCCAACACCGAAGCGGGGATGCTCAACTCGATTGCTCAGAACAGGACCTCTGCATCCAGCGCAGGTGGTGGTAACGAGATTGGGATGCAGGACCTTGTCCAAAAGGGCAAGATGTTCGGCACGTCTGGACTCAACGATATGGCGGAATCGGCTGCTGCACGAGGGGCGGCTGGTTCTGCTCAAGCCGATGCGAACGCTCGATGGGCGGCTGGTTTCAATGCCGATAACCGCCTCGCTGGATTGCATGGGATGACCTCGCTCTACGGCACAGCGCCCGCAGAGACCGATATGTATATGGGTTACAACCTGAAGGACCGGGATCTTACTTACGGTCAGCAGGGGACGACCTACGATGCACGGATGGCGAACAATCCGAAACGTGATTGGGCGTCGACGGTTGGGACTCTCGCAGGTTCCTTCGCTGGTGCGGCTACTGGTCTGGGAGCTATTGGTGTCGGTGCCAAGGCTGCCAAGGCTGCATCCGACATGAACCTGAAGGAGAACATCGAGCCGGTAACAACGGATGATGTTATCGACCAGTTCGCTCAGCTTCCCATCTACAAGTGGACCTACAAGGGCGACCACGAGCGACACATCGGTCCAATGGCTCAGGACATGAAGAAAATCTTCGGGGTTGGTGACGGCCATACCATCGCCCTCGTGGATGTCATGGGCCTCCTTATGTTGCTCGGTAAGGCAATTGCGGAGGCTCAAGATGTATAAGGACCCAATCGGAATGATACGTCAACGGCGTATCATGGAGGGTTCCCCGATGTTTGGTGGTGCGGGGGCCAATGCCAATCTTGGGAGGTCTCCTATTGGTCCTGGGCAGGGAGGGTTCCGAGGTTTGGATATCTCCCGGCCTCAGCCGATGGATGAGAAACCAAGACCCAACATCGGTATCGGACAGGGAGGTTGGGGGAATCTTGACCTCTCCGCGAACATGGCCGACGACGAGCCCATTACGCCTGTCGTAGAGGATAACACCTCCCAGTTCTACAAGGAGATGCAGCGTCTCCAAAACGAGCGCGGCCCGGCGGTTACGGCTTATCAGAGCGCCATTGCTGATCAGCCGAAAGCCGAGGACTACAAGCCGAACTGGCTCACGAGAATCACTGCGGGACTCTCAGGCTTCTCGGCTGGAATGAAGGACCCAGCTGAGGGTGTGCGAACCGCGATGGCTATCAACAATAGCGGGTATGACCGTGCGATGACGGAATACCAACAGCGGGTCGGTGGACTCAAGGAGTCGGCTGGCCTCGAACGTGAAGATATGAAGCTACGGCTTGAAGGTCTGAAGGCGGCTGAGGCCGCTGGTTTGGACTACAAGAAGTATCAGCTTCAGCAACAGAACGTCCAGAACGAAATCGCAAATCGGGACAAGAACACCAACATTGCTGAAGGCAATATGCAGGCTAATCAGGCCCGAGCAAAAGCGAGTGCTCGAACTGATTACATCTATACCCCGGTGCAGGGTGGAATCTTGGCTACGAACAAGAACGACCCCAGCGACCGTCAGGTGATTCCTGCTAGGACGATTCAGGAAGCCCAGCTCCATGTTGCAGAGGGACAACTGAGAAACGCTCAGGCCCAGACGGAAGTCTCCCGAGGTAATCTCAAGGTTAACGAGGCCAACTCCGAGGGGAATTTGGAGAACATCGCCAGCATCATCGCCAATCGGGAGAATGGTGGTGGTAAGTTCGTATCTGCCGGAGAACAGGCGTCTGCCGCGAAGATGGTAGATGACGAGCTCTCGATAGACCCAGACTACGCCAAGTTCTACGGGAAACGCGGTGTCATGAAGGGTGGAGTCTACGCTCAAGACCCTGTCGGGCCGGATGACTTCAAGGACCAGCCCGGAGCGTGGGATGCCTTCCTCAAGGAGCGCGCGGCACGAATCAAGGCGGCTAGCAGGGTAAGGAGATAACATGCCTGGAAGAATGTTCTCCGACCGTCTAACAGCTGCCCGATCGCGCGCCCTAGCGGATCAGGAGACGAAGGATGACGTGAAAGCGGCTGCACGTCGGAGGGCAATTGTCAGGGGTGAACCTGACCCTGATGCTCCTCCTCCTCCACCTCCGACTCCAAGCTGGTTCCAACAGCACAACCCATTCGATGTGGGTGCCCTAAAGTCTGACCTAACAAGCCTTGGGAGCAAGGTTGCACATCCTCTCGATACTCTCTCAGATGCCAATGAGGGAGTCAAGAGTTTCCTTCGAGACTCCTATGCTGCCGACGCAGCTAGGGCAAAAGAGCAGAGCGATAGGAATGCCAGGGCTATCGAGGGTATCAAGGCTGGAGCAAACTATCTCGGTAACACCAAACTGGGTGGCATCGAGCGTGGTGCGCGCCATACTGTCGTAGGGGCTACTGAGGCTGGGCTGGGTCTCCTGACAGAAGTTGGAGATACCGCTAAGGCTACAGTCCCGCACCTATGGAACGCACTCAAGCCGGGTGCTACATATCAGGAGAGGCAGGCGGCCAAGGACATCATTACTGCTGGTGGGGAGGGTATGGATGAGGGTGTTAGAAGCCTTGCCCATGCTCCCTGGAGGGCCGTAGACCCTGGATTCGAAAGTGCGTCGAAAACGAAAGACCCGTGGGAGCGTGCCGGAGCTTACGGTGCTACGGCTGCTATGGCCCTCCTCCCAACGAAATTTGGGAAGGCCAGAATGGGGATGGGAGCGGCTGCTGTATCTGATGCGGCTGGAGCTACCGTTTCAGGGGTCGCAAATGTTGGTGGGCGCGTCATTGAAACCGCGAGTGATGCGGGACGTAAGGGCTTCAATGCGACCCTCGATGCAGTCGGGAACTTCAAGGATCGGGTGAACAGGGGACCAGTCAAACTCACGGGTCAAACTAGCCCCAGATTCCCGAGAGCCCTCCCACCATTTGGGGGGACTACTCCTGGCGGTGAGCCCTTTGTTGGTCACCCTGACATTGGGGTAGGTCACCCGGATAACCCGGTTCTGGGAGTAGTAGAACAACAGGATGGGAGAAGTCGGTTCAGCATACGAGGACAGAGGCCAGCTCCCCAGCCCCCGCCTCCTACTGTCATCGACTCTCCATACACCAGGAACCTCCTCCCGGCTGCTGGTGAAGGTTCGCCAAGCAGGAGGTTCCCGGAGCGCGTGCTCACGTCTCATCCGGACCTGGGGATTGCCCTGCCCGAGGAGCCTCCTCTGGGTGTAGTCGAGAAGTTCGCCCCGAAGCCGGTCTCGGCTGGTATGGGACGGACTCCTGCGGCCCAGATGAACCCTGCGACACAAGCTTTCGAGGCTCTAGTTCCTGAGCGTTACAAGGGAGCTAAGACCCCCACGAATGTCACTGTCAACCGTCTGGGTGATGTTAGTGCGCCTCCGAGGAAGGGACTACGGACCCTTACTCCGACTGGCCTCAAGAATCCTACTACCACCACGAGCTTGGCTGAGATGGTGGATATGTATGGTCTGGAGGAGGCTGCACAGCGCGCACAGATGACGCCCAAAGAGGTGACGGAATACCTCGCTAGCAGACCTGCTGCTCCGGCAGGTATTGGACCAGTAGCTCCTTCTGCTCCCAAACTCGGTCCTGTAGCGGAGGCTGCTGCTCCCGTAGTCGAGGTGCCTCCTGTTAAGAAGGCAAGAGCTTCAAGGGCGCGACCTGTTGCTGCTGCTCCTCCTGTAGAAGCGCCTCCTAAGGTAGCTGCTCCCAAAACTGCTGGGGCTGCGAAAAGCCGCCCATTCGAGAAGTCTCCGACCGCGACCTTGGAGAGTCTAGCGAAGCGTGGTAATCAGCATGCTCTCGCAGAGCTGGAGTTCCGTAAGGCAAATCCTCACCTCCAGGCTACGACCAAGACCACTGGCGAGCAGGGAGCTATCGGAACGAATATCGACAAGCCGTGGGGTGAGATTGACACCACCGACTACTCACTAGAGGATCGTCGTAAGGCGATAGGAGACGCAATTAACCGGGCATACGAGCAAGATACGACTGGTATGAGCCCACAGGCAAGGGAGCGCATCGCTAGGGAGATACGGTCCCTGGAGATGATACAAAACGTCATATCTGACGATGCTACTAGGAGGTCGTATAGTCCTTGGGCAGGTGAGCCTAAGACGAGATTCCTCTATGGTGAGGACCCTAAGGCACCCGGTGGTATTTCCTCTGCGATTTCAGGGCGTATGACCACGAAGGAGGGACAGCCAGCACTCAAGATCCCCTTCCTTGGGAGCATAATTCCTGGTGAGGGTAGGAGGCTTATCAAGGGCCTTCAGAAGTGGGGATTAGGGCAGGGTGCCAAAGAGGTCGTCGGTAGCCCTCTTACGGATGCGCGCCCTGTATATGAGTCAATGGGTGCTAGACCGGAAAGCCCAGGAGCTCATGGTTACGAGGGGTCATTTGGCAATATCGCTGGCCTCTCCGACGAGCAGATATACAAGCCCTATCCATCTGAGATGCCAAAAGATGTGGCAAAGCGGATGGAAAAGATCACGAAACCCAAGCCCGTCAAAACCGAGGCGGAGCTGGCAAATGAGGCTGCCATAGAGGATGCTATCCGTGGGGCTGAGGAGGCCAGACGGGATGCTGGTAGAAGGAGATATCAGTCATCTCTTAATGAGGATTTCTCGAACTCTGATGTCCGTGCTGCTGAGGATGCTACTTCAAGGTCTAGTGGCGGCACACGTGAGGGCTACGCGGCTCCAGACGAAGATTTCCAGGCGTGGGTTGACTCCCTTGACCATCGAACACGTCGAATGTATGACCACTCCAATGTGCCACAGGATGTCATGGCGGCAGTTGAGCGTGAACCTGATGTCGTAGGAGACCCGGCCTACCGGCGGCACATGATTGGACAGTTCGAGGCGATGGAGCGGGAAGGTCGTCTTGACCCACTTGATCGCAGAAGCCTCGATGACTGGAGAACTATCGAGAGGCATGAAACCACATCAGCAGCACAAGCCAGCAACGCAATGGACCCTGAGCTTGAATCATATCTGGACCGCCTAGGTGTGAGTGTGGAGAATGTTCGAGCCTCTCCATTTTCTCGTCGATCCTGGGAGAACCAGTGGCAGCGAAATCGGCCAGCCCTGGAGGAGCGGCTAAGAGCCGCTGAGGAGTTCAGAGCGGGGAGAGGGAGTTCTCAGCGTGCTCAGGCGGCCCCTCCTGAAAATCTGCCTCCTGGCATGACACCTGACAATGCTCCGAGTCGACGTGCGCTTGCATCCGAAGCCGAAGCTCCTCGCCCCAGAGAGGCACGTCCAACCGATGCTGAACTGCGAACTATTGAGGCGGAGCAAGCGGAGAGCGCGCGTCTTGGTCCCGTCGAGGGTAGCGACGAATGGTGGGCTGATAACGAGCGCGGTGCTGTCCGCCTCCCAAGCAAGGCTCAACTCAAACAGTGGGGGAAGAAGGGCAAGGAGGGAGTTAAAACTCTTGGTGATGTAGCGAACCAGCTCCGGATTGCCTCCATGCTTTCTGGGTGGGCTCTGCCGAAGTCAGTCCTTGGGAACGTAGGGTCTCACGGGGTTGCGGTGGCAGAGAACCTGGCAGCAGGAAAGAGCCTGAAGGCGAGTCTATCGCCAGCTAAGGAACTTTTCAACCTCAAGGCGAACGTAGGAGAGTTCAAGAAGGGCTGGAAATCTGGCGCGAATCCAGCGATTGCAGGAGCCGCGAACTTCGGGAAATACAATCCCATTACGAGGACGATGGGTGCGGCTGACCACATGGCTACCGAGTCGCTAATCAGGTCTGGTCTTACCAAGGCTGAAGCCAAACGTCTCCTCCTCACAGACCCACAGTGGGGGCTGAAGGGTAAGACTAGCCCGGTTCTTGACTACCTTGTGCCGTTCCGCAGAACCCCATTCAACGTATTACAGGGTGGTGCGAAAACAATGGGGGACCATCCCCTGATGTCGTTGGGTGCGGGTGCTGCTGGTGCAGGAGTAGGAATGTCGAGTGATGACCCCAGGGTGCTGGCGCTAACTGCTGCACTCCTAGGGCCATACACTCTCCCATTCTTGGTTGGAGCAGGGACCACGGCAGGGACCAGAGCATTGCAGGGTCTCTCCCCTATACCGGAGTGGAGTCTCCAAAAGTCCCTAGGAGACCCCCTCCATCCGTTCTCTGCACCCTCGTTCATGACCATGTTCAATGAAGGTGGTCAGCAGAAGCAATCAGAGCGCGAGAAGCGCGCGAATCGGGCGGCTAAACCTCGCGGGAGAACGGTCCCTAGTCGCCGGTGAGCTCGAACACTGTTACCTCGTGGTAGACGTTGACCACGGAGGTGTCTGTGCTGGGGTGGGAGTCGGTCGTCGCAGTATAGACGTAAGTCTTTCCACCCCAGCCAATCAGTATCGGTGATACATCGAATTCCGTTTTGATTCGAGCCGAGTGAACGATCAGGTCATCCTTGTCGTGCAGTTCAATCGTGTGGTGCATAGCTAATCCTTGTTCATCTTCGAATAGTTCTCAACGACCTTCTCGCTGAGCGTATAGTAGAGTTCCCGCCCGTGTCCCTTGTCCTGTAGCTTTGAGGTAATCGCCTTCTGGTTCTCCAAGCTCTCTGCTATCCTATCTAGCTCGAAAGAATCAAAATAGCTCCAATGTTTCTGGAGCATGGCGACTCGACTCATCGTGTATCCTTCCTCCTTTCTCGATAGCATCTCCCGCAGGAACACCGCAGTTCCCGGAGCAGATGCAGATTGCCCACCTCCCATACTCACCCGACGCGCGCCCGGAACGAAGTCCTGACAGGCGAGAATAGCCTCCCTAATATCCTGCTCCTCCAGGACCAAGTCGGTTTTCCTAGAGAGTGAGATGAGCATCGATGCCTTCAGGATGTGGTCGTGGAGGCGCTCGATTGTTCCTGTCGTGTCGCTGTAGTCCTGCTCGCTGAAATCACCATACCACTGGTCGTATAGAGCCTTACCACCCTCCGAGAAACTAAACTGACCCCGCAGCTTGGAGAGCACTTTGAGATACTCCGCAAGGTGTGGGATAGAGACAGCCTCTTTAGGTGCGCTGGTCAAGGAGTTGACTGTAGATTTCCGGTCAGCATGGATGATGAACGTCCGTGCGACGAAGCCTCCTCCGAGAGCATTGTCTGGAACCGCATCCCTAAAGTGGACCTCATTCGATGCGCCTATCATGGTGATGCAGGGATTCTTTAGCTTTTCAGATCCTGAGCCTTTCGTTAAGTTAACCCACTCTGGATTGTAGTCGCCGTCATACAGGTCCGTCAGGATGGTGAGAGCCTGAAGGTCCTGGATGATGAACGCGGCGAACTCCGAGGTCGTAAGGAAGCCGACCGCATCGGTAAGTGGCGGGCCTCCATTATCAAAGGTGCGCGCGGTTCTGAGCTCTGTGATAACGGCCTGAATCGAAGCGCGGCCTGATATGACCCGCGTGTTATTCACCTCACTAACGAGCCGCTTAGCGAGCGCGACGGGTGGTCCCTTTCTTATTCCCGACTTCCCGATGAGGAGCACGTAGATGTTCGGATACAACTTGTAGTAGAACTTGTCTAGGTAGACGTTGTTCTTCACTACACCAGCAATCGCAGTCAGACCAGCCCAATAGTAATACTTTCTCGGGCTCTCGCTCTCCTTCGTTATCTTGAGGAGATGCTCTATCCACGTCATGCTGCGATCCTATAATCGTGCATCCCGTTACAAGTATAGCACCCCTTGACCTTACACTCCTTGTAGTTCTTCCCGACCTTGGCTTCCGCCGGAATGACTAGGAGACCTCTGGAAAGTGTGCAGTTCCGGAAGTCGATCGGACGGCACATCTCCTCATTCAGAATTTGGACGTAACGATGGACATATTCATTGGGAACAAGTCCAAGGAAAGCGTCATGAGCTTCGATGGCATAGGGTGTTTTCCCGCCAATGAAATAAGGTAGGACCTTGTCCTCTCGAAATCGCTCCAGAGCTCGTAGTCCGGCCTGTCGTAGATGGTCGGGAACTGTGGACTGTGGAATATGCGAGTAGGCTTCTCTAAAGAGGTCCTCTCCCCATCGGTCGAAGAACTTTCGGTATCTTCCGAATGGACTAACAAGGACACGATCGTTTTTGTCGAGCGCCTCCCTGATTTCATGATGGAAGATTTTTCGGATACTAGGACAGAAGTTATGGAACTTTTCGAGGATCTGTCCCCCTTTCCACTCTGATATACTGATACCAATCTTAAACTTTTTGGCATCAGTATTGACAATTTGCATGAGCCTGCGCTTGCCCATGTCATAGTTGCCAGCGTGCCGAGTGGTCTTACCGATAAACCTAAGCTCTGTAGTGATTTTGTCAGGTGGGGTTCCAAAGATCCAACTGGCGGTGAGCTTGTGAATGTCAACCTTATCCGCAAAGAGCTTGAGAGTTTTCTCATCGTTCCCCAGTAGAGCTACGATGCGCGCCTCGGCTTGTGAGAGGTCCATCTCTACGAGAGAGTAGCCTGGGTCTGCGACGAAGTAGGAGCGTAGCTCGGACCCTACATCGCCGTGCTTCGTCATGGTCTGGAAAGCGAGGCCCATCTTAGATGGCCTGAGAGGTGGCTTCAGGATGGAGTTACTTGTGCGCCCCGTCTCAGCACCACAGATACGGATGGAGGTTCGCATCCTACCATCGAAGTCTGGCTTGGCCTCGAAGTAGGTTCCCTTGGCTTTGCGTAGCCCACGGATAAGGAGGATTAGCTCAATCGCGCGCTTCTGCTCTGGAGCTTTTGCCGAATTAGCCTCCAATGCGACGAGCGTATCCTCGTCTACACCCTTCCTGAGCGGGAGTCCGAATTGCTTATAGAGCAGGAGCGCGACCTGTTTCGGGGCGTTAGCATTGCAGTCCCACCCGGCTATCTCATTCAGGCGGAGCTGAGCCTCCCCGATTCGGATCTTATACTCCTCTGTTAACTCGTGCCTCCTATCCTCATCGACCTGTAAACCTACCTCCTCCATGTCCTTGTAGAAGTTATGGAGCTTCATCACGTAGCCGAAGAAGAAGTCGTCCAGCCAGTTCGGGAACCCAGGAACGTTCAGCTCTCGGCCAGCCTCAGTTAGGTTCTCGTAAATCTCAAAGGCTACGACTGCATCCTTAGCGTTGTAGAGCAGAAGCCTGTCGATCTTGTCTTTCTTCCAGTTGAACTCGCGGCCTTCGTCCTTGTAATACGGCTCCTCCGTGTAGAGGGATGCAAGGAATCCCTGGCTCTTCTCGAACTCACAATGCAGCGCGTGTGCGAGCATCATGTTGTCGCAGTAGACGTTCTCGATGTGGATGCCGCAGATGTCCTGGAGCTTGCTGTGATCGAACTTGAAGTTCTGACCGATGACCCTAATCTCTGGACGCTTGAATAGGGCCGCCAGCATCGACCAGATTGCCGACAGTTCAACCTTCGATATCCCTTCCGCATTCTGCCATGACATTATGTCGAGCAGTGGGACAGAGAGTCCGTGCCATCGGTTGAAGGCAAGCGCGATACAGATGGGAATCCCGTAGAGGGTCTCGATGTCTACGGAAACGATGCGCGAATCTTTGTAGAGGTCTAGGAATCGCTGGAGTGTAATCGGGCTCCGACAGATTTCTAGGTTACGCTGAGGGGGAGAATACTTCTTGAAAAGACTCTGCTCTTTCAGACGTATCATATCGAACCGAACGACATGACGCATCTGATACTTCATAGCACCCGTAGTGCCTCCCTCAGCGTGAAGGAAAGCAGCCGGATGTATGGTGGGGATGACCTTGCAGTCGAGGTTCATGGACGGGAGGATAGAGCCACGGTATTTCAGGATACCGGATACTCCAGAGCCTTTGCCCGTCAGGATTCTGAGCGAGAGGTTGCCGAGTGCCAGTATTACATTGGGATTTATCTGTCCTATCTCCTGCCAAAGCTGCGGGATGCCCTCGTCGATTGTGTGGCCAATCTCTGGGAGACGCTTGAGGTTATTCATGGGAGGCCGGTATTTCACCACGTTGGTGACGTAGCAGTCAGACCTCCGGATTCCCGCCTCCAAGAGCATGCTGTTCAGAAGGCGGCCAGATTGACCTACGAATGGCTCGCCCGCTTCTTCTTCGTCCTTGCCGGGGGCTTCTCCGACGATTACTATCTTAGCATCATACGGACCACGCCCCTCGACCCTTTGTCCGAGGGACATCTACTCCTCCTTGAGGCTCTCCAGCAACTCCTCGAAACTGTAGTGGATTTCCTTCTTGTGGAAGGCACCGTAGTTCAGCTCCTTGATAGCCCCATCACTCTCACGCCAACGAGGGAGCATAAGGATGTGAGTGCAGTGGTCTATCATCGCGAGGTCGTAATCCATCCAGGTGTTATATGACACCTTAGCGTGTGCGCTTGGGAAAGCTGCGGTCAAGTGTGGGCAGAAGCTCAGGATTCCCTCGCTCGTAAGCTGGAGGAAAACCTTCAATGCTTCTGCAACACTCTCCTCAACTAGATAGCCATGTCTTGAAGTGATGGGACCGGAGATGTAAACGAATATGTTGGGACGCATTAGATTTTCAGCCTCTTTCTTCCCGCCTCGTAGAACTTCTTCTCTTTCTCGCAGATGACGAATCGCCGCTTCGCTTTCTTACATGCCTCCGCGGTGACGAAGGAGCCTCCAAACGGGTCGACGATGATGTTCCCTTCGTAAGAACAGTCGCTGATGATATCCGATATGAGGTCTATCGGCTTCTCATTCGGGTGAACCATGTTGCGCGCGGGGACGACAGGGAACTTCTTGATCCCGGAGACAGAGGTGGACGAGACGAGCGCCGGATTCCCCTTGGTGGCGACGATGATGAACTCGAAGTCTCGGTCGTATTCCCAGGACTTCATCCCTCGACGGGAGAGCGTGTTCGTCTTGTGCCAGATGAGGGGAGTCTTGGAAACGTTGAAGCCAATCTTCTCTAGCTCACCCCACGTGTGCAGGATAGGGAACTCGCCTTCCTCGTTGGGCTTCGTATCTCGGCGGTCGTAGCCACAGTAATACGAGTAGTCGTCGAGCCCGCAGAAGATGTATAGGAATCCCTGGAGCCGGAGAACCCGGAATAGCTCCTTGAATACCGGCAAAGTTCTTTGGTCCAGAGTTAGACTCTGGTCGAAGAAGTTGATCCACGGTGGGTCGGTGATGCAGTGGTCGCAGGAGCCAGCAGGGAACTTCGACAGAATCATCGCCGCGTCCCCAAAGTAGGCTTGATTTACTTCGAGTCCGATGTCTTCGGAGAGCCCCGCCTCTTCTTCGGCTTCATGTCGCCTCGCAGCAATCTTAACGAGTCGGACAGCAGTTCTTTTGTCCTTGATGTTTCGGAGAGAAGGGTCAAGGCGCACCGCGCGAGCGAGTTGGAGGTCCTCTGCAACAGGTCCAAGTGCAAGGCCAAGCTCCCGAGCCGTATCCCTAATTCCCCAACCGGTCTTGGCTTCGTCTTTCTTGGGGCGTCCGACCTGCGTTTCTCCATGTTCCTCTTGTCGGTATCGATGGAGCGTTTGAACGAGCTCAGCAGACTCCCACCAGGGGAGGTTATAGCGTTTGAGGTTCTCGTGTGTCTGGATGATTTTGCCTTGGACTTCTGTGACATCTCGGACCTCCGCTTCAATCTCCGTCCATTTCAGCTCTTGCGCGGCTCGAATGCGCTTCTCTCCGGAGACCAAGATGTAGTGACCATCGGTTCCGGGGCGCACGATGACGGGATGAGAGAGGCCAAGCTCTCTGATAGAATCTGCGATGCCGTCGATGTTGTCCTTGAGTTCTTTGGCCTTGGCTTCGTCTGCCTCTTGAGTCGGTTTGAACTGAATACTCTCGATAGCTATCTTCATTGTCCCTCGCAAAAAGCCGGGAGAGGACTACCCCCCTCCCGGCCCCGAAGCTACCTAGTCCTTGTCGTCCTCGTCGAGGTCATCGTCGTCGAAGTCGTCGTCATCTTCGTCGTCGTCCTCGTCCTCCCGCTCGATTTCCTCCTCCTCGATGTCCTTCTGAATCTCCTCGTCCTTCGGGTCCATGTCGGTCTGATGAGTCATCTAACACTCCTGTTCCGGATTAAACGGTGCCCCGAATCTCCGACACCGCTCGGGGCCACACGGTTGGGTAGCCTAGAGCCCACGGGAGTAAGCTCTAGTGCTCGGAGCGCGATTGAGGGTGGGTGCCGGTAGCTCCTAGTATTACGAGGCGCCCAGGTGGCTATCTCAGTCAACTTACGACTGCGGTGCGGACCCACCCTCAAACTTGGTCTAGTTGTCGAAGCCGCTCGATGCGACCTGCGACGAGGAGTTCACGGTCTGCGCCGGCGCCCAGTCGTCAATCTGGTTACGCGGCTTGTCGGTCCCGGTCTTGCCACGGCTGGTCACGACGTGAATCATGACCTTCTTGCCAATCTGGAGCTCGAAGTCGTAGTCGGGGTCGACGCCCTCGTCCTCCGTCACGCGGCCCCCGGTGGCCTTGATGAAGGGGATGGCTCCCTGCGCGAACTTCTCCGAGAACCAGGTCGGGATCGGGACACCCGCTGCGTCGCCATCCACGCCCTCGACGTCCACGCGGGTGTTGTAGGACTGCTTGTCCGAGGCGAGCTCCGCCTTGACGTCCTTGATTTCCGCGGTATACCAGCCCGGACGCACGAGCTTCTGCGACTTCACGTCCGTCGGGGTGATGTTCATCCGAATTGCCATAGCTTTTACCTCTACTTGTTGGTTGTTGGGACTTGTGACCTGCTACTTGTTCGTCGGTTCCTCCTGAGCACTCCTTTCCGTCTTTGCCTTCGCCTCCAACTTGACATTGTGTTCCGCGCAGAACCCCTGAAGGAGGGGATATAGCGGCTTGTTCGTGATGTCAATTCTGGGAGGCAGGGGCAGAGCTGTTTTTGCCATGTCTTTACCAGTCGGCTGAGTCAAGATGAACCGCTGTGTGGGCTGGTTCGGTCCTGTTGGTGGCTCAACGCCGAACTGGTAAATCTCGTTGAAGTAGATGGGGACGAGGCTCGGTGTTTTCGTCCCGTAGGCGGCGATGCTTCGGGCCTTCTTGAGAACGCCTCCACCCATGTCGATGCTCTTATCGACGGGGTGTGCCGTGAAGATGACATTGCATGGGAGAATCTTGGCAACGTCTAGAATCTGCTGGACTACCGAAGTCTCTCCGTTGAACTCATCCCACGAAGGCACTTGTATCCCAGAGGAGAGCTTCTTGCCCTTCCCTTCTCGCGCCTTGATTCCGAGCTGGAAACCTACCGCCGTCGCCGTGAGCGCGGTGATGGAGTCCACTACGACCGTGGCCCACGGGCATCTGTCCTGCAAGCCCTCGAACTCACGCGCAAAGTCCATGAAGCTGATGCAGCCGGGGTAATCACCCGAGGGGCGCACCGCCTCCACACCCACTAGGTCGTAGGTAATGTCTCGACGGTTGGGGAAGAACAGCTTGACAGGCTGCATACGACCGTCGAAGTCGTAGAACTTGATAGGACCGGGGAAGCTCGCAGCTGCTACAGTTTTCCCGTTCCCGTTATCCGAAATGAACAGGGCCATGATGCGGCCCCCGAGCACGATGTCGAAGGTATTGGGCATCTAGTCTACCTTGAGGAGAGCTTCCAAGTTGGCTGCGACCACGGAGATATCTGCCTTCTTCTTGCGTCCCTTGTAAGCCTTGGTGCAGGCCAGACAGTGTGGCTTCTTCTGCTGGAGGTTCGCACTTCGCATCTCGAACTCCTCCTTGCCACAGCGGTTGCAGAGACACAGCTTGCCGATGACCATTGGGCCGACGAGGTAGTGCTGGCAGTTCGTGAGCACACACCTCCAGATAACGGTCACGCCACCTTGCCGATTGTCGAAGGTTACTTGGTTGTATTTATGAACCTCGTGGTCCCATTTACGTCTCGCCATTGGAGTCCTCAGCTTCTTCTTGCTTCAGATGCTTATCGCGGGTATGTGGGCTCCACGGTTCGCCTTGGTAGAAGAACGATGTGAGCTTGAAGTCACGAACCTGCGGAATCGTGCCACACACCTGTTGGAAGATGCATCCAGCATACTTGTCACAGGATGTAAAATTCGGTGGAAAGTAATCTCTATCGATGTAACCCACAAGAACGTGCGCCCAGTAGATTGCCTGCTGGACCCACTCCTTGAGGAGTTGGCTTTCGTAACCGATGAAGATTCTCTGGAACCTCTCAGCGGCAGACAGGGTTTTCTGGAATCCCACCCTGTTGATGATCACTTGGTTCATGTCTAGTGCCCAGCAGTAGCCCATGAATTGGTTTGACAGCTTGCTAGGATTCCCCCGGCGTGATGCTGACTTGTGGTCCACGACGTAAATGCCGTGGGGTGATGGGTGCTCAACGATCAGGTCCACGATTCCCTCGTAGAGAATACGCAGACCCTCTTTCTCCGGTGTATCAGGGCGCTCGAACAGGACCTTGGAGAACGACTGCTCGACCTCCAGGACCGTCCAACCGTCTCGCTGCCAGTAGAGGATGTTCTCCTTGAACTGCCGGATATCCTCCTCCACGGTGTCCTGAGAAAGTGCCATCGGAACTGAAGCGTCCCTAGCCTTTGCCATTGCCTCCGCGATGAGGACAGCGTGCGTCTGGTCGTTCTTGGTCAGACCTGCTCTCCTGCCGCGGTAGTAGTGAGCGAACATCTGGTGGAGGAGGTCACCCTTTTCGAGTGCCTCCGCCTTCTCAGTTGGACGCCAGTTGTCGATGAACTCCATCTTCATCTTGCGTCCGCAGTTCTGTAGCGTGTTCAGGATGGTAGAGTCCATCGCAATCGTTCGCATTATCTTCCTCTTCCGCCTTTTACGAGGGCAAAGCGATTCAGCCGAGGGCTCTTGGGACGATAGTCCTGCTGCTCCTCGATACCGAAGGCGAAGGCGAGCGCGGTTGCGATGACGAAGGAGCGGGAGCAGTTATACTTCACCGTCTCCCTTGCGACCGCGCGCTCAATGTCGTGGATGAGGGCGGTGGACACTTGCATCCGTCCACCCTTCACCGGCTTTTGTCTTTTTACCATTTACTGAGACTCCAGATGACGACTCCGACTAATGCGATCAGGAACGCCCACTCGATAGCCCATTGACCCAACGATTCAGCTCGTCGAGCATAGACCCTACGACGTCTTTGTCCTTGATCCATACCCTGCTGAACTCGACCAGCAAAGCGTTCGCTTGGCGAACACTTATAGGGAACACAGGCTCCGGTTCCGGCTCACGAATGTCCACAGTTGTCGCAGACGTATCCGTCCCACTTGACTCCGCAGGAGGGGCATCCTTTGGCTGATGGGGCGGCCCTTCGCTTCGGAGGCCCGGCCACAGCTGTGCCAGGATTTCGGACAACGTAGTATTTCCCAGCGAGCTCACTAGAGGTTTTGAGGTAGCCTCTGTCGTCCCCTGACTCTTTGATGAGCCGCTCGGTGTCGGCTGCGCTCCAGCCTTGTCTTGCACAATACCTCCTTACCCACCACTCTCTCGGCAGATTCCGAGCAACATGGAACCGACCGCAACAAATCTCGGCCCGGAGTCCCATCGAGAGGTCCGGCATCTTGTCCTTCTTGCCCTCCGAGTAGATTGACCACGGATAGAGCACGAGGACATGCCCATCCTTGTGACAATCCTCGCAGCAGGCGCCCTCGAAGTCGGTGCAGGTCAGGATGCTCGGCAAGTTCGTAGTCGCTCGGTAGCCGACGCTAGTTGTCAAGGTCGAGCTTCCTTCTGATGTGAATCCCATGGTCGAGGAACTCCACCAGGCCGTTCACGCGCGCGACCCGTGAGCCGTCCTTGAGCATATAGCTCCCAGAAGCCGGGGTCCAGGTCTTCACGAACTTCTCGACCTCTTGGAACCTTTCCCCGTCATACTTCTCCGCCAGCGACCGACCGTCTGCATTCATTCGGGCTCCTTCATCACGCTCTCGCGCATCCAATCCGGGATCACCATACCAGACTTCTCCAACTGGGCCAGAATGTCGAGCTTGTCGTCTCCGTAGATGATTGCGACGTCCTTCACCTGAGTCCGGGTGTCGAAGTGGATAGGCTCATGGTTTTCGAGCTTCTCCAGGTTCTTCTTCGTGAGCCCTACGATTAGCATTCCACCGATATAAACTTGCAGCACTACTTACACTCCCAACAGATGAAGGTTCTCGGCATCGACAAGTCAAGTGAAGGGTGAATGGCCCACTCGCCTCCGATGGTTGGCTTCAGTCTCTTGCACTTGTCACATACACGGTGGGGACGGCGGTTCGAGATGGCAAGGAACAGCGCCTCCACCTGTGCATCTGACAAAGGCATAGCCTTCAGCAGGTCCACCAGGTCTTTAACGATTGTCTCCGTAGGAATCTGCGGCTTCTTACCAAGATGAGAATACGCAGAGGCGGGACCGGATTCGATTCCAGAGTATACATCAGGAGGATTCAGGTTCTCGCCTCTGCGCTTCATGCTACTTGTCCGTTCGGATGCGCCGACCCTCGGCCAGCTTGGTGTATTCCGCCCAATACTCCGGGAAGGCGGCCTTGAGCTTCCGCTGGTTGACCAGGTCGGCAGTCTCATAGAGCCTTGCCCACGCCTTCATGAACGACCCACCGTATAGGTGCATCGCCTGAATGACCTCGTATTCGAGTATCTCCTTCACTTTTCCCTCTTCTCGTCCTTTGATATCTGGCGAATCAGATCCTTGTAGTCCTTGACCTTGACCATCACGGGCGGGTTCGCCTCCGCCTCCTCGATGTTGTTGCCGACGTGCCGTGCCGCCTGCGCCAGGTCGTGCTCGATGTAGCGCCAGTCATCAGCCGTGCTCGGACGCTCTCCCAAGAGCTGAAGCGCGCTCAGGAGGTGCATCTTGATGACATCCTCGTTCATGCCAGCCCCCTACGCTTCTTCTCGGCCTCCAGTGCCTCGACCAGAGTCTCCGTGCGCTTTGTCATGGCCTCCCAGCCTGGCCGGTTCTTCACGCCGTCGACCACAATCTTCGAGGCGTCGAGGAGGCTGGTCAGCTCGAAGTCGGTGAGATGCGTAAAGGTCATTCGACCTCCGCCCAATAGACTTCGTCGTTGTAGTCGATGGGGTTCTCGCAGTCACTGTTCTGGAGCCGACGACGCATCTCCTCCACGTCGACCTTGTGGTGGTTCGCCAGATTGTTGATGAGGTTGCCGGTTCGATCCGCTTTGCCGACCCGGTTGACCTCGTTGCTCTCGCCCTTCGAGGTGAAGATGGTCAGCTCCTCGTCGGTGACGGGGTCATATAGCTTTTCCATTAGGCATTCACCTCCCGACGCTGCATGTGAGTGATTGCTGCCTCCAGCGTGGTCCACTCCGAACGGGCAATCTCGACCCACTCCCCAGCGAGCAAGCGGGACTCCGTGAGAATGTAAACCTTTTCCTTGCCCTTGTAGATCAGGGTCCACTTATGCTCCACTAGCCAACTCCTCCTTGGTCGGGAATATCAGCCCGCCCTCGAACGTCCACTCCATTGCGATGCAGTCCAGCGCGTCGGTGATGATGACCCGCTCCGTGACGCCCATGCGAGCAGCCACGCAACGAGTATAGTGCTTGAATGCCTCCACCGCCTCCTCCGCCTGGACGAAGCGACGGACGTATTCGTAGCTGCCGTCCGGGAAGAACTGGCACACCGAATACTCTCCGGGAGCGCGAGAGGACGGGGCCGAAGCCCCGCCCCCTTTCTCGTTTACACCTGCCATTTGGTGAGTCCCTTGACGTGCAGGATGTTCGCCAGCTCCACCATGAGCGAGCTCTCGTCCCACTTCAGTTCCTTGTTATCCAGCGTGCTCGCCACGATTGAACGCTTGCGCTCCACGAGCTCCGTGAGGAAGTCGTCGATGCACCCGGCGGCGATCAGGTAGGTCGCGTTCACCTTCTCGCCGGTCCCGGTCAGCAACGATCCCGGACGTGGGAACCGAGCCTCAGCCTGCTCCTCGTTGGCCGGGTTCCACTGGCGTTCCATGATCAGGCAGTCGCTTGCGAACTGGAGGTTGAGACCCTCGCCAGCCGCTTGCGTGGAAGCAATCATGACCCGGTGGTTCTTGCCGGTGGGAATCTCCTCAATCGTGCCGTCGTCCTTGGTCTTGATTGTGACCCCTTTGAACTGCGCGACAATGTCCTGGCGCCCCATCATGGAGAGGCCAGAGTGGAGGGAAAGGGGCGCGTCCATACCGCCTTCCGCCATGAGCTTTTCGAGCGCGGCGAACAGCGTAGCAGCCGTTTCCTTGTGGTGAAGGAATATCACCAGCTTGCGCTCGGTGCCCAGCAGGAACTCCTCGATGAAGTCCATTGCGGCGGACACTTTGGCGACCCCGGTGATTCGGCGCATACGGGAGAAGAACCCCAGGAGGTTCGTGATATCCCGCATGGAGATGCTTTCCTTCTTGTCCATGAACTCTTGGAACTCTTTGATTACCTCCTGGTAGCGTTCCAGTTCAGCGCCCGGCTGGATCTCAGCGTAGCGGAACGTGCGTGAAATTGCGGGAAGCTCAGGGAGAACCTCGGCGCGCGTGTAGCGGAGGATGAAGTCCTTGGTCTGCTCGTGGAACGCTTCCGGGTTCCTCAAGCGATACCGCGAACTATCGCCGATTTGCGTGCAGTGCCGTGCGATGAACCCAGTCTCGGAGGGGAACATCGTGGGGTTCACAAGATGGAGGATCGGAGCGTATTCCGATGCATCGTTCTTGATCGGCGTCCCAGAGAGTCCCATGATTCTCGGCGCCTTGCCCATTGCGACCCGCTGCCACGCCGAAGCAATCCTCTTAATGGCTCTGGTTCTCGAAGCCTCGGGGTTCTTGATCAACTGGCACTCATCGAGGACGATGTGCTTGAACTTCGCACAGATTTCGTCCGACCACTTGATTTTCTTGGCCCCCTTGACCTTACCGCGATGCAGGCCAACCCGCTCCTCCACCTGACCGTGAGCCTCGTTCTCGCGCTCCCAATCGAGCGTAATGTCGGGGCGCACAAGCCTTAGCGTATCATAGGAGATGATGATGATCGGGAAATACTCGAAGTGCGGCAGGTCCGAGGAGGACTCGATGATTTGCGGAATCATCCCGGTCCACCGCACGATTTCGAGGAACGCCTGATAGCGCAGGCCCGACTTGCACACAAAAAGCATCGGAGTAACTTGCTTCTTGTTACGCTTCGCCAGGATGCAGGAGATGACCATCTTGCCGACGCCCATCTCGTGAGCGCAAATACCATTCATGCCGCAGGCCTCGAAGAACTTGGCCGACCGCATCTGGTAGGGATAGGCATGCTTCCCGTCCGAGCTGACGAACTTCTCGGCTTCCTCGATCTCGATTTGCTCCGCGGTCTTGCCGCTCTCGACCTGAGCGATGGTGGTTTCGAGACGCGCCTGAAATATGGTGTGACCACACTCCAGCGAGACCATGAACGACTTGCCCATTTTCTTCCGCGCCTTTTCGAGCGCGTTCTTGCCGCAGAATGGACATTTCTGGCGCAGGGTGGCGAGTGGTGCGCTCACTTCGCCCACGCTTTCTGGACGTATTCGACCGTCACGTCGTCGCAGAGGTTCTGTTCCTTGAGGTAGGCGATGAGCTTGTCCCCGCGCATGTTCTTGGACATTTCCGCCATTGCCTTAGCGAGCTTGATGCCATTCCCCTTGGGTGTAGCGGCCTTGGTCTCGCCGGTCTTGCGTTCCGTTTTCATCCGGGTCGCAGCCGCTGTGTTCTGGTTCGCCTTGAAACGCGAGTTCTTGGCGAGGAGCTTCTCGCGTCGTTCCGAGGACACGCCGTGCAGCTTTTCCTCGAGGACGCCGCGCATGCCCTGAATCGCTCGGTTGAGCTTTTCGATGCGCTCCTGGTAGGTGTTCATCCCAGTCACGATGGCTTCGGGAGTTTCCAAGGCGCGGGCATACTCGACCCCGCCCAGGTAAATCTCACGCCACCACTCCGGGTCGTTCTCCTGAACCGTAGCAGGCGCGCTCAGATACGTGAGCTTGTCCTTGTCCCACTCGACCTGGTGGAGCTCGTAGCGGGTGTTGACCACCTGAGCTTCGATCTTCTTCCAGGGGTCCTGGCCCTCGGCAGCTTCAACCTGCGGCGCTACGGGGTGCGCGAGGGTCTCACTTTTCAGGCCGCTCTGGATGTAGTTCGGTGACTCCATCGCTTTCCGGCGCGGGTCCACGTCTTGTGGCTTTCGCGTAGGAGGCGTAACAGCTTCGGCATTTGAGGGATTCGCTGATTCGACCGTTGCGTCCTCCTTTGCGCTCGTAGTGCTTGGCGAGCTCTCCACCACAGCGGCGGCAGACGTCGCTTTTTCCCATTCAGGCTTTTCCTTTTCCTGTGCTTCGAGGAAATCATCAAAGCTCGCGTATTTGCGCGCTTTCTGATCTACCTCATTCACCAGAGCCTCTAGCTTTTGGTCCATGTTTTCTCTCACCGATTCAATCGCCCAGAATTAGGCCATCTGGAGGAGGTCCGAAGACCCCCACCGCATGCCCTAATGCTTAGTCGCGCGCTCCGCTCCCGGAATGATCTGGAGAGTCATGGTCGCAGCCCAGATGATCACCGCGCACATCCGTGGGGAGATGCCCAGGAGGATGCACTTGGCAATGGTGCCGGACATTGATTGAGCCACATCTTCCGTGGCGTAGGGAATAACCATGAGCGGGTAATCGAAGCCTTCCAGAACCTCGATGACCTGCTCGAAGTAGCGATCGGCAAAGTCTTTCACCGGAGAATCTCCCTGATCTTCGCCAGCTTCTGATCCGCGTCGTTGGCCGGGAGGAGATACTCGATCAAGGCGCGCTCGATCAACGCGCTCACTGAGACCTGACGCTCCTCTGCGACCTGAACAACCATTGCCCAGAGTTCCCGGTCGCGAGTGTAAATGGTTTTGGTGTAAGCTGCTCCCACTTTAGTCATTACGCCAGCCTCCGGATCGCCGTCACCACTTCGAGCGGGAGATTGAAGGTCACGCCCTGATACTCGCCAACGTAGCCCGTGGACCGGGTGATTCGGACCAACCAGCCCTGCGCGGTCGCGGTCGCTTCCCACTGGGCAACCTGGTCCTTGCAGAACGCGAACCCGCTGGTCCACATTTGCATGCCGTTCCAGCGATTCATCGTGATTGAGCCGACCGAAACTCCGTCGACGTTCCAAACGAAGTTCATCGCTTGCACCCGAAAGGAGAGTCGTCGCAGGGCTCGCCGCAGATGGGGCAGTTCTTGACCGGGGCGATGGGCTCCTGGGGACCGCTGTAGGCCGCGAGGAAATCACCGAAGTTCTCCACGTTCTGCGAGGGCGGGTCGAGCGGGCGGGTCACGAAGTCGTAGTCTCGCGGGCGCTTCTGGGCCAAAATGAAAAGGCGCGCGCTCTCACGGGAGGTGAAGATCGCGATTGGGGTGCCGAGGAGATGACTGGAGACCAGCCAGAGGTTCCGGTTGCCGACGTTCTGTGCCATATGAGGTTCCTGATCCTGAGCCGATTGTCACCCGACGCATCCCGTGACCCAGGAGCGGGGCGGGGGTCGGGCTACCGCTATGGTAGCATAGAAGTGGCCTGGCCTACAAGTCCTTTATTTGCAACAGTTAGCGGCTTTTAGGGCGTTCACCCCTGTGTGTTTTGGTATCGAGGAATTGAATTTGACCTGAAAAAGAGCTCTGCCACCTCTCTGTCCCCCGTCCGAGCGGGCGAAGATCAAGCAAAAGCCTTTAGAATCAACAAGTTAGCGGAAATGGCCTTCGAGGAGCACCTGTAGGTTTCTGAGCCAATACTGAGCCAATACTGAGCCAAATCCTATACGTTTCTTGGTAGTTGAAATAAGTGATCGCACCAATAAAACCGGCCCAAAATAAGTGATCGCCCGCGCACAGACCCCCCTCTCTCTCCCCGGTCCTACCCCGCCCATCCCCTTAAGTTGGCCCAGTGTTTTCTCTCTTATCTTAAAAAAAAAAAAATAAAAAAGAAAGGATAAAGGAGAAATAGGACCAGAAATAAGTGTTCGCTTTACGAACGTTTTTTGAAAACCGGGGGGTGGGATCTACAGAGAGATAGGGGCGTGCGCGTTGGATCAATTAATTTCCCAATGAAAGTGCGCGCGATCACTTATTTTGAGAACCAAGTATTAACTAGGATTTGGCTAGGTTTTGGGTCAGAAACGTATAGGAAACGTGCAGGTGAAACTTGACGAGGAAAGTGTTCGTTTTCTACCGGGAAATCGATCGTAGGGGCGCGCTTCTGGAACGGGCTAATGTAGCGGGAAAATCCGATCGGGGCCACGAACAGTTTTCTAGCGCGAACGATCACTTATCTCGTTTCGGTCCCCAGGCGCATATTCCGCTCCGGGCGGCCCTAAAATCTCGTATCCTGGAATAGTGGTGGGACAAAGGAATAAAGCGCGGAGCGCGCGGGTTTTTGCCTCCGAAAGGTTGCCTCCGAAGGGAACTTGCGCGTTTTCGCGCAGACAAGGGCGGGGAGCTGCCTCCGAAAGATGCCTCCAGTCCCAGGTCGCGGGCGCGAGCGCGGAGCGCCAGGTCGAGAGGCCGGCGGGTCGCTGCGCTCTGGGGAGGAGGGCGCTTTGGGATGCAAAGTGATTGGGACCACGGGGTCGGTTTCCGCCCGGCATCCCAGGGCGATTTGCAAGCGAAAAAAATTCGCGCAAGGCGGCAGAAAAATGCTGCGCTGGGCTTGCATTGTGGTATTCTTTGATCTCGGAGTTCGGCGGCGGCGGGCGCGCAAGGCGCAAACCGGGATGCCGGGCAAATCGGGAGAAAAGGCAAAATGGCGAAAAAGAGCAAGGATCAGGCGGCGGTGGCGGCGGCGGAACTGAACGCGAAACTCGCGGCATCACAGCAGGAGAACAAAGTGGAAAATCAGATCGAGACGGTCGAGGATCAGGCGCGCCCGGTGATCAAGGCGGAGGATGTTTACAGCTTGACCACGGAGGCCATCGAAGCGGCGATCGCGGACGGATTCATTCGTTGGAACGGTGGCACCCCGGAGTCGGCGGGCACCCGCGAGTCGTCGGTCACGGACGTTACCATCACCAAGGATAAGAGCCCCACCAAGAAAGACGAGGATCAGCCATACGAAAAGCTGGAGGCGCTCACGTTCGAGGGCATGGTTCTCCTGAGCGGCGGCAAGGCGGAACCGGCGGTCCTGCGCGGCGATGCCAAGGTGGACCCGCGCAAGGCTGAGGAGCGGGTCAAGGGTGCGCCCGATTTCTTCAACTACGGGCTCGACCTCGAAGTCAAGCGGAACCTGCGCAAGGTGCTGGAGCAGAGCATTTCCGGCCCCGAAAAGGGCATCATGAAGATGGCCAAGGTGCTTTTCGAGCTGAAAATGGCCAAGAGCATGGATGCCGCAATCGCGCAGGCGCGGGCGCAATACGAGGCCAATCTCGCCGCGCAGGCGGAACCGGATACCGAATAGCGTGGATCTCCACGCTGCGCTCACCCTGCTGCTGCTGATTCTGGCGGGCTGGATCGGCAGGAAGTAGGCGCAACCAAGGGCGGCATCCTCACACCGAGGGTGCCGCCCTTCTCTTATCCCAAGGGCTTTGTAATGCAGAGCACTTGGTTATCCTAGCAAGAACTCTGCACTGTAAAGCTAGTGGTCATACCACTTGCTCCTCCCGGCTCCTCCCCGGTCCCCACTGGTAATACCTCTTCCCGCTCTGCGGGTCCCATATCCCCCCTCCGGGGGGTGGTAGCCAACTCATATATGCTTTCGGACTTTAGAATCGAACAGGGTCCCATATCGGACCTCCCATACCTCCCTTTGATAAAATAATAAACCGTTCGCGCAACGAACACTTAGGAAAATGCGAAATCCTTAATGATCTGCCCTATTGACATGATCCTGAGAATTTGCTACCCTGGAAGCTCCCCGACCTCCCAACAAAAAATAACGTGTTTATTTCCGAAGACGAAGCTCTCCGTAGGATGAAAACTGAGGAGAACCTTGTAAACCGAAGAGGGTCCCATACCTCTCGGACCATAGAGGAGGATGCTAGGTTCATCTCCTCCGTTCTCCCGGAAGATCTACCTACCTTCGAGAAAGAGCTTCCAATTTTGTCACCCCCTCTGGAGAACGAGCACCCACCCTCCCGTCCCGATTCGGGTTCTGCTGACATCTCAGCGCGCCGGCTCGAAACGATGCTGGCAGGAGACAAGCCCTACGCTGGTCGGGGAACGAAGGCTCTCAGGGACGAAACGCGCGCGGCTATCGGAATTACTGCTGGAATCTTGGGGACGACGAAAGCTGCCAGGCTCAACGATGTCTCGATTTCAGGGGCGCACTCCTACGAGCGGGGATATACGAGTCCCACCGACCTTGTAGACCCCGAGAAGAAGCCGAAGGAGGCTCTTCAAGCTAAGATCATCGAAGGGCATGGTGTTATCGTTGACCTTGCTTTTAACCGTTTGCTGTCAACGTTGAACCTCCTCGACGACGATAAGCTGGCGGGTGTCAAACGCGCGACCGAACTTTCCCAGATTGCGAAGAATCTGTCTGGTGTTGTTGCTCATGCGACCCAGGCTACACAGGATCGTAACACGGAGGTGAACGAAAAGAATGTGCATTTCCACATCATGCGTCCTGAGCAGGCAATTGATGCGGACTACAAGACGATAGAGATTTCATCCGAGAGAGAAGAACAGGATTACCAGAACAGGAACCGAGAATCTTAATGACCAATCTTTCTTACGACGAGTTTCAGGACGGCAAGCAACTCCCCCTCATGCGTGGCAAGGTTCGCAAGCTGAAGGAGGGATTCGGCTTTATCGCGGGTGACGATGGCCGCGATTACTTCTTCCACTGGACCGCTCTGCAGCGCACAACCAAGAACTTTCGGGATCTGGAGCTCCTCGATCGTGTCGAGGGTTCGGTCATCGAAGGGGATGCGAACAAGGGTCCCCGGCTTATCGAAATCCGTGTCATTGACGACCGGCCTACCTAATGCGAAAAATCCTCTTTCTCCTCCCTCTCCTGCTAGCTTGCAATATCAATGTTGCAGGCCCGACCATCGACAACACGAATACCAACACCAACAACGCGTCGAATGACTCTCACGATACTACCTTCGCACCATCGAACCCTAGCGCGCCGACGACAGGACCTACAGGCGAGCAAGAGACAGTTCTCCCTCTTCCCTCAAATGCACAAGCTGTTGCGACATCAGTTGTCAACCGAGACGCGGTAGCTAAGAGTTGTCAAGACGTATACGGCGAGGCGGCTTGGCAGTTCATGGACACCGTTGTCGGTGCGCTTCGGAAAACGGATGCGAGGTGGGGATACCTTATCAAGCCGAATACAGGGCAAGTCTCACGGGATGTAATCGCGTATCGGGCGACGAACGACAACATCGGGGCTTGGGGCGTAGATATCATCATCGACCAGTGTGGTCACCCGTCGTTCGGTTGGGGAGTTATAGGGTTCGATCCAACCGCCCAGTGGACAGGAACCCGTTTCTGAGGTTAAGGTATGAAGAAGGTTGTTTTGCTCGTCGCGCTCCTGTCTCTGCCCCGTGTTGCCCTCGCTGTTCCGATTACCGGCTCCGTCACCCTCTCCCAGAGCGCGCTGGTTTGCCCCGGCGCCGACTGCGTGATTCCTGTCCTCGGGACGGGGGCTCGGACGACTCTCGACCTGGCCGTCGCTCTTGACTTCACCAACACTGGCGCCCCGACTCCGGGTGTCGCGGGTCCGATGAGCATCGATGGTGGGACCGGGAGCTTTGCTGGCATTCTCGGACCGGGGACCATCAAGGACTTCTGTTTCGTGTCAGGGACGGCATGTGGCCTCTACTCGACTACGCCGATCGCCTCGTGGCAGACCTCAGCGGGTGGGGCGAGCTTCGATATGTTGACGGTCGTTGACCAGTTCCAGCGTTCGAATGCTCTGGTCCTTACGGGGACTGGCCTATTCCACGCTGCTGGCTTCGACAATACGCCGGGAACGTTCTCCCTGGCGGTAACGAACTCGGGGACGGCATTCTCCTTCTCGGCCACGGATACTGCCGTGCCGGAACCGGCCTCCCTTCTCCTGTTCGGGATGGGTCTGGTCGGTGTCGCGCGCCGGTATCGTGGATCTCGCTAGTTATCATCCGAGCGTCGCGAGAGAGTATCATAAACTCGTAACCAAGGAATAAGGAGAACAAAGAATGCTCGCAGACATCAACTTCATCGGCGGGAATCGCCCGGTTGACCCGGGATATGGGGTCTCCGCGCCCGGTCTGCCTCCCGGAGCGGCGCAGCTTCCCGTATTCCCTTTCGATCCGACCTGCCCGGACAACTCGCTTCCGGGGTCTCAGCCGGGGGTGGACAATTCCCTCCCAGGAGGCCAGGGCGGCCAGGTCGACAACGGTCTACCCGTGCCCGGCAAGCGTTACGTCGTGAAGTGGCTCGCATGCCACGGTCTCATCCTCGTCCCGGACAACTCGCTGCCTGGCGCGAGCGGTCGGCCCGACAACACCCTTCCTGGCTCTCAGCCGAAGCCGGATCAGGGGCTCCCCCAGCCGCCGATTCGCCCGGATCAGGGTCTCCCGCCGACGGCGCAGCCGAAGAAGTAGTCGTGTTCAAGTCACGCTATGAACCTGGCTCCGCTAAGGGCGTTTTAACTCTTGATATGTTAAAACGCGCTGCGGACCAGTCCGGACAGAAGTAGTCTCCTTTGGCGCGAGCGAGTTCCTGGCGTAAACGTCGTCTACGTTCTAACAGGTCACATAGAAGAAAGGATCGTGACGAGATGGCAACGATGCCTCAACCGCCCGGACCGCCCCCTCTCGGGCCTCCGCAGACTTCTCCTCCGGCGTTTCCGTCGCCCCCGACGCTGAACATGGCGATGAACTCTCCTGGTGGTCGGCCTGTGCAGCAGGATTTGAACCTGACTCAGCAGGAGATCGACCAGGCAACGCAGGACGAGCTCGAAGCTCAGAAGCAGGACATGGAGGACGCCAAGGCGGAGGAACAGGCCTCCTACGAGGCGATGGGTGCGCTCGAAGGGGCGTTCGTTCCTCACGGAATCTTCCGTCACCGTGGTGCTGGCCCGCTGCAATACGAGACCAAGCGGGGTCTGATCAAGGTGTTCTCGGGAGACCTGGTCTGCCACCTCCACGGGCCGTCGAATCCCGAGGCTCCCGAGGCGGACTGGGAACTGGAGGATGACTGGATTGTCGTCTCCGAGGCCGTCCTGACCGCGCTCCTGTTCACTGTCGACCCCAAGTTGTTCCCGGAATCGCTGGAATACCGGGCGGGTCGTATCGGTGAGGAACGCCGGAACACGCCGCCTCCTCCCGAAGCGGACGCGCAGAGCAAGGAAGGCCCGGACGGAGAGACTGACCCCTCTGCCGCCAAGAACTCCTCGGCTCTCGGCAAGGACGAGCGACGTCCTCTCGGGCCTCATCAGGAGTCGGGTATCGGAGGCGGGCGGGGCTACACTCCCGGTGGCGACCGACTGAGCGGGGCTGGCGAGCCTCCCTCCCGGAACGTGCAGAGCGGTGGGGTCATCGACCGATTCCCTGGCTCGGGTAAGGAGCCGGCACCGGGTGGAGGCAAGGGCGAACCTGCCTCGGAGGAGACCCAGACTGGTGGAACCCAGGTCGGGGAGGACACCCCGAAGCACACGGGGAGACCGGAGCCGGTGAAATATCCCGCTGGCACCGCAAAGCCTGGGACCGCTGGGTCGTTCGGGCCGGGGAAATCCCCCGCGAACATGGACGCTCTGCGCGCGATGCCGCATTCCGGTCCTGCGTGGGGCCTGAAGGAGAGCGTCACGCTGGGAGACGGCACCAAGGCACGATGGGCTGGTAACAACTGGGTCATCGCGGTCTAGGATGCCAGTCGAGGTAACCGGACGATACGAAAAGCTTTGGAAACCACATCCGAAGCAGGTCGAATTCATCCGGTTACCATTTTCCGTATTCGAGGCACTTTACGGTGGGGCAGCAGGGGGAGGGAAATCGGAACTCCTCCTCATGTTGCCCATTTTATACGGTTTTCACGAGATACCTGGCTTCCACGGCGCAATCTTTCGTCAAACTTTTCCTCAGCTTGAAGAATCTCTCATCCCGAGAAGCCATGGATTCTACAAGCACCTCGGCGCGTCATATAACGACACGAAGCACGTTTGGACGTTCCCATCGGGAGCGAAAATTCGCTTATCATACCTCGAAACTGAGAAAGATGCGCGCGAGCACGACACGGCCGAATATCACTACGTTGGGTTCGACGAGCTCACAGCTTTTCTTGAGTTTGTGTATCGCTATATTACTTCTCGTGTTCGTTCTACTTTGCCTGGTGTCCCTGCTATCATCCGAACCGCATCGAATCCTGGTAACATCGGGCACGTCTGGGTAAGAACGAGGTTCGTTTCGCCTGCTCCTGAAGGGGGCGTGCGACTTTACGATAAATACACCGATACTTATCGCTTCTTCGTGCGGGCGCGTCTGACAGACAACCCGTATTTGATGGAGAAGGACCCTGGATACATCAATCGACTTAGAATCCTACCTGAAGCCGAGCAACGAGCGAAGATTGACGGAGACTGGTGGGTATTCTCTGGTCAGGTGTTTGGGGAGTGGAGAGACCCCTTCATCGGGGCTCCTTTTCACGGAGAACCTGAGCGGGCATGTCATGTCGTCAACGATTTCATACCACCTCACTGGTGGCCTCGTGTCATTTCGGCAGACTGGGGTTATTCTGCTAAGACGTGGGTCGGTTGGGGAGCAGTCGCTCCCGATGGTAAGCTTTTTCTCTATCGAGAATACGTTCGTGAAAAGACATCTATCGAGGAGTGGGGTGCCGACGTTCGGCGTATCTCTCAGTTTGAGTTAGACAACCTCGGGGTTGCAACTCTTGACCCTTCGGCATGGGGAAAGCGGGGAGAGGCTAAGACACTAGCGCAACAGATCATTGAGGCTACTGGGATTAACTTCCAGCAGGCTGACAATGACCGGCTCGGGGGCAAGCTCCTGATGCACGAGATGTTGCGGTGGAAAGATAGGCCCGCTCGCTATGTTCCGGCAGAAGGGTTCCTCGAAGAGACGGCTCAGCGTGTTCTCAGGATGCAGGGAACAGAGGCATACGAGGAATACGTTAAACTTTTTCAACCGGAACCTCTTGAAACGAACCTCCCGAAGCTCATAGTTTCTCGTTCTTGCGTGCATTTCAGAGAGGCGATTCCGGCTTGCATCTACGAGCAGAAAGATGGCAAGAATACCGAGGATGTAGCTGAATTTGATGGCGATGACCCCTACGATGGGGGTCGTTACCTCATTAAGGCTTATTCGAGGTATATCCGGGAGAGCAAGGTTAAGCACCAAAAGCAGACGGCTCTCGGAGAAATCATCCAGAGGTTGACCGAAACGAACGATTACAACACTTTTCATCACCAGATGCACCAATTCGAGAAGAAATACGTCAAACAAGCGAAATCATTACACCGTTCCCGGTTCCGAAAAGGGCGTCGAGTTGAAAATGTTCGATAATAGCGGCGAGATAGAGGCTCTCAAGCTCGTAATTACCACGCTCAAGGAGGAAAATGAACACCTTAGAGCGCGTTTGGTCGAGTTTGAGCACGACGAACGGGAAACTCGGCGCGGTTTGCTTACTCGTCTTGGTGTCCTTGCTCCTGCTGGTGCTACTGGGGAGCCTAGGAAGGGTCCGGAGCCGGTTCGGAAGGCCACGGTCCCCTGGCATACTCAAGCGGCCAAGTTAGAAGCGGATTCTCGGCAGAGATACTGGGAATCGAAGATAAAAGAGGCCGAAAAGCCTCAGGAACAGCGTCAAGCTGAAGCTGAATCTGCTGAAGAAGCGGCAGACATCGAAGAATTGAGCAAATAATGTTCCCACCCTCCACCATGGCTCCCGGACCGGTTGAAGCTCCCGTGGAGGAGCATTTCTGTGACTCTGATGTTGCAAAGAATCTATCTGTTGTCATCGAGCATCTGGAGAAACACGACCGTTTTTCAAGGGACCGCCAAATCAAGAAGTGGCGAAAGCAGATGTGCTACTGGGATGGCATCCAGTATGTCTGGTGGTCAGATTTCGCCTTCGATTGGAGAACTCCTGACCAGGTTAGAGAGGAGAACCCGCAGTCCGATATTGACCCTGCACTCTACGCCAAGGTTATCAACATCTACCGGGCTTACGGTGAGGTTATCATTGCGGCAATGTCGTCGGCGCTCCCTACCGTCCCTTTCATGCCCGATGATGCTGAAAACCCGGATGACATCAGCACGGCCAAAGCCTACACCAAGATAGGGATGCTCATACAGAAGCACAATTACGCGGAGCTTCTGTTCATGAAGGCGCTCTACATCCTCTACAATCAGGGTGTGGTCTTCGGTTATAACGACAACAGAGCTTCTGGGAAATACGGAACCTACGAGAGGGCGGTTACAGAGGATTCGCGCGTCGTTACCCGAGAATACTACTGCGCAAACTGCGGGTTCAAGTTTGGGCAGGACGAAATGTCCTCGGCTCCAATTCCTCCCCCTTCTCCTGAGCTTGACCTTGGTGCGCCCCAGGATGAAATGCTGGCTCCTGAACCTCCTCCCGGAATGCCACCCCCAGGAATGCCTCCTCCCGGACCACCTTCGGTTCCTGGGCCGCCTCCTCAGAGTGGGATGCCTGCTCCAATGCCTCCCGGATTACCTCCCGGTGGGCCTGGTGAGATGCCTCCTCCTCCACAGCTTCAGGTTTGTCCGCAGTGCGGATACGAGAACTTGCCTGATTTCGAGGATTTCGAGGAGGTCGTTCCGAGAATTACCGGCTACGAGTCAATTCCGAAGTCCAGAGAGTGCTTGGAGGTTTACGGTCCCCTGAACGTCAAGGTTGCGCCGTGGGCGACCAAGAAAGAGGACCTCGGCTACCTCATTCTCGAGACCGAGGAGCACTACGCGAAGCTTCAGGACATCTACCCGGAGATTGCCGAGAGAATCCAGCCTCTCATGGACCTTGAGACGTTCGACCGTGCGATGCGAACGAACATCATGTTCAAGGGGGACGTAGCGACGGACCTCTGCACGACTCGACGGGTTTGGCTCGCACCGTGGGCCTTCAATGTCCTGGGTGTTGGGAATCGGGACGAGGAGATCGCGGAACTCAAGAATCTCTACCCGAAAGGGTGCTACGTTGTCGTCATCAACAAGGATTTGGTGGTTGAGGCGCTTCCGGACCAGTTGGCTGACCACTGGACGATGACTGAACATCCGCTTTCTGAGTCTCTCCATGCCGAAGCGGTCGGGGCGATGGTCATCCCGATTCAGGACATGACGAATGAAGGATGGAACCTCACTCTTGAGGGAATTGAGTTTGGAATCCCCGAGCTCTACGCCGATCCTGATGTTCTGGACTTTGACTCGTATTCTCGGAGTGAGGCTAGGCCGGGTCAGGTTTCTCCTGCTAAAGCTCCAGCAGGCCGAAGCCTCGGTGAAGGGTTCTTCGAAGCGAAAACAAGTTCGATATCTCAGGAAATTGACAAGTTCCTTAACCGACTTGAGCGCGTCGGTCAATTCGTGTCTGGAGCTCTCCCGTCGGTATTCGGAGGAGCTATCCAAGGGGGATCTGGAACCGCCAAAGAATACGAAATGAGCCGAGCGCAAGCCCTCCAGCGGCTCCAGATTACGTGGAAAATCGTAAAGATCTGGTGGGCTCAGTTTCTGGCGAAGGCGGTCCGAGAATTCGCTATCAACATGCTGGAGGACGAGAAGTATGTTGAAAAGCGTGGGTCGACTTTCGTAAACGTTTGGGTTCGGAAGATTCACATGACCGGCAAGGTCGGTGAAGTCGAGCCCGATGTTAACGAAAGCTTCCCTATCTCCTGGGCGCAGAAGAGAGACATGATTCTGCAGATGTTCCAGGGTGGTAACGAGGATATCATGGCTGTCCTCCGCCACCCAGAGAACGCTGGTCTCATTGCCCTCATCATCGGTGTCCCAGAGTTGTATATTCCGGGTGACGATGACCGGAACAAGCAGCTCGTGGAGATAGGGGAGCTTATCCTGGCTGAGCCTATTATGGGGATGCCTCCTCACCAAGGGCCTCCCGGACCGCCTCCTCCTCAAGGGCCTATGGCAGGACCAGGTGCGCCCCCGGTTGGGCCTCCTACTCCGAATATGCCCCCCGGAGCTCCCGGACCGATGCCTCCTACTGGGCCACCTCCGCCACCCGGACCTCCTCAGCCTTCAGGTCCGATGCCGGGGCCACACCCGGACCAGCCCCCTCCGATGGAGTCGAGTGTGCCGATTGAGCCCACCTTGGACAATCACGAGGTCGAGATGCTCACGTGCCAGGCGTGGCTCAAGTCGGATGTTGGGATGCAATACAAGAAGGAGAACCCTGGCGCTTACCTGAATGTTCTCCTCCATATGCAGGCTCATCAGGCTCTCGTGCAGAAGGCCCAGGCTGAGGCGGACAAGGCCGAGGCGAAGAACCCGAACAAGGATAAGGAGAAGCCAAGTGCCCCCTAGCATCCAATATCAGCAAGTTCCGCTCGGCGTTCCAACGCAGGTGGCGGCCAATGAGACGTTTGCTCTCCCCTCTTGTGCGTGTGTTGTCCAGTCGACGGTCGCGCTCGACTTGGGCTTTGCTCAGGGAGGGCCGTTCACTGCCGCTCCGGGGACAACTACCGGCATTCAAACCGCTGCGATGTGGGCGCGCTGTGCGTCGGCGGCAACCGTCGTAGCCAAAAGGATTGGATAAAACTCCGTGTTCAACTTCTTTTTCAAGCCGCAATTTTTCTACTCTCCGGATGACCTCGGCGACGTCGGGGATTTCGCTGCGGACATGAACGTCTTGAACGAGCCCGTAGAGGGCGGGGAGGAGAAGGTAGTTCCTCCCAAGGTTCAGGCCGAAGATGACTCCGAGGAGCCCCCTTCCAGCCGAGAGCTCGATGACGATGACGAGCCCCTCGCCAAAGTGCGTGAGGACGAGAAAGAGGAAGAGGACGAGGAGGAGGAGGAAAAGCCTGAGGAGAAGGAGGAGCCCCGAGTTGGCCGACCGTCGATTGGTCAGGTCAAGAAGGAGTTCCCCGGAATCTTCAAGAAGTTCCCGGAGCTGAAGTCGAGCCTGTTCCGCGATGAGGAGTTCTCCAAGAGCTTCGCGACTCCCGAAGAGGCCGCTGAGGCTGTTGTCAAGGCCGAGAACTACGATCAGCTAGAGCAATCTCTCGTTCAGGGCACTCCTGAGCTCTTGATGAAGGAGCTTCACGAGAACAACCCGCGTGCGTTTGAGAAGGTTGCGAAGAACTGGCTCCCTCAGCTCCGGGCTATCGACGAGCGGGCTTATGTTTCGGCTACCGAGCCGGTTCTGGAGGAGTTGGTCTGCCTCGCGTTCAGGCACGGCGAGAAGATTGGCGACAAGAACCTTGCGATGTCGGCGCGCCACATTGCGAACTTCATCTTCGCTAACGGCGGTGATATTCCCGACATCGGGGCGAAGCAGGAGAAGGGTCCGAGTCCCGCAGAGGTTCAGCTCCAGCAGGAACGGGAGCAGTGGGCCGAAACGCGCCGGAAGGAAGCGGACCAGGAGATTTACGGTCACGTCATCAAGACGCTTGACCAAACAATTCGTCAGGGGCTTGATCCTAGCGAATCCATGACCGAGCGGATGCGAGCGTCCATCGTCACGGATGTCATCAACGAGATGAATAGGGTTCTCGCCAAGGACGCTGTTCATAACAAGAGAATGAGCGCACTCTGGAAAAGGGCCGCTCAGGATAGCTACTCACGACAGAGCAAAGAGAGTATCGCTCACACCTACCTCTCGGGTGTTCGTCCTCTGATTCGTGAGATCCGGAACCGGATTCGTGCAGAATATCTTGGGAGCCCGAGGAAAAAGGGTGCTCAGGAACAACAACAACAGCCGGTCAAGAAGCGGCCATTTGAGGGGTCTTCTCGTAGGGTTGACGGCAGACGGGAGCGCGCCACGGTTCTCGATCCGAAACAAATCGACTATTCGCGCACATCGGATGCTGACATTCTCAACGACAAGGTTACTCTACGCGGTCGTAAGTAGGAGAGGGTATGGCTCTCACAGAAACGCAGGTGGTCGCTGCTGAACTGGAGACGGTGCAATCGAAGGTGCCCGTCCTGTTCGACCGCGATTCCCTGTTCTACGGGAACATCGAGAAGAGGCCGACCGAAAAGGTCTCCAACCGGGATATGCGCGTCCCGATGGAAATCCGGCCCGGCGGTCGGTTCGGCTACTTCTCGCCGGACGGGGGAGACCTCGGACGTGGCGATGGTCAGTCGTTCGAAAAGGCGCTGGTCTCCACCGTTCACCTCAAGCATGGTGTCGAGTGGCAGAAGCGCGCACAGTGGGCGACGGACGATTCGCGCAAGTCGGTCGTCAACGCTTTCCGGCAGCTGCTTGCCAAGGCGATGGCGGAGTTCCGTCGGCAGGTGGATTCGTCCTTGATGACTGGCGGGGATGGAGCGGTTGCTACCGTAACGTCCGTCGCCACTGCCGGTGGCAAGGACACGTTCACCTGCTCGACGGATGGGTTCGGTGTTCGCCTCCTCCGCTACGGTCAGTTCGTCTCCATCTACAACTCGACCTTCGCGGCGGCTCGGGTCATCACGCCCTCATCCGACGGCACGTTGGTCGGCACCTCGGCGCAGATTGACCTGGTGGACCCCGGAACCAAGACGTTTCGCATCCGGGGAGCCACGACGACTCCGACTCTGGGGGACCGTGTGGTCATCGAAGGGTTGACCGGGGCGAATCCGGTTGCTCTCCTCGGCGTCCCCTATCACCACAACAACGCCTCCACCGGGACGTGGCTAGGGCTCGATCGCGCGCAGTTCCCGGAGATTCGGGCGAACCGGGTTTCGGCTTCTGGTCCTCTTGCCCTCGCGCACGCACGGATGGCCCTCAACCGTATCGGCGACCGCATCGGTCTCGACAACGGCACGAAGGTTCAGGCGTGGATGCATCCCTGCCAGGTTCAGGCTTACGAGGAGCTTGGACAGATGGTGCAGGTGGTGAATCGCGACGGCAAGGCGAATCAGAACCTGGACCTCTACTTCGACGTCCAGCAGATTGCTGGCGTTCCCATCCGCCGGTCCTACTCGTGGGACAAGACCCGCATCGACTTCATCGTGAATGACGTGTGGGGTCGGGCCGAGATGAACCCGGCTGGCTTCTACGAGGAGGAGGGCCGTCGGCTCTTCGAACTTCGTGGACCCTCGGGCGGTGTTGCGACGGCGACGATCTTCTACATCGTTGCCTCCTTCAACACGTTCGTCAACAACCCGGCGGCGTGTGCCTACATCGACAACCTGACGGTTCCGGCGGGATACTAACGTGCAAAACTCGCTCATTGACTACTTCAACGTGAAGCTCGCTGAGCGAGGTCGCTCCCTGGACGGTCGACCAGTCTGGCGGTTGGTCTGGTCGACCGAACAGAGAGAAATTCGGAGAGGTAAGTTCTCTGACTTCTACGGGAAAATCTTCCTCCGTGAGGTTGAGGAAGTCCGGGAGGTTCCGAAATACTGGTATTCTCCCGATCGGTGGGTTCTTGAGCGCCTCACGTTTCTGCCTCCCGGCGCTGCGATTCATAAGGAACTAGTAGCACAGATAGACCTCGACATTCATAAGCCGACGACGAATGGCACTTACGAGCCGATTTACGTCTTCCAAGATTCTAGCAAGAACCCGCTGCCTGTCACAGAGTGGGTCTTGGATGCAATTCTGTATTCGCTCGAACACGGGCCGGTCAAGCTCTCGGATGGAGCAATGCGAGACGAATACCACGCAGAAGTTGAGAAGGATGCGGCCTACTTCGAGGCAGAACTGACCGAAGCGGGCAGGAGCGAGTTGTTCGCTTTCGAGAACTCTGTGTTCGTGGATTCCACCAAAACCTACGTTGAGAGGCAAAATGCCCCCGAAAAGTAATGATATTTCAACCGTTGTCTCAATCCTCCCCTATCCGCTGCACGAGCAAAAGCCTGGACTCGTGCCCGGTGTATTCGAGATTCCTTACACGGAGCCCGGTGACTTCACGCTATTTGCTGTCGAGCGGTGCATCCATTCTGTTTATCTCGACGAGAACAGACCTCGGCTCATCGTCCCAGACCCCTCGGACGTCGTGGCTCGATCCATTGTTCTCGACCACAAGACGGCGATGATCTGCTACGAGCATGGGGTCGCGGAACCTGGCCTCGCGTGGGTCTGGGGTGAGTATCTCAACAACCAGGACGGGAAGCGCGCGTTTGTGGCGGCTCACGCCAACATCCTCAAGGAAATCAATGCGCGCCAGATGGAGTGGTATAAGCGCCTCCTTCAGATGGCGGATGACGACTGGGCTCAATACCGGCGTCACAAGTTCATCACGGGCCTCCAGCGGACTGCGGCTACGGTCCTCGGGCAGACCAATCGGGATTGGATGCTCGAACACAAAATCGAGGAGGCTCTGTCGAAGTGCAAGTTCTGCTTCACCCAGGTTCACCCGGAGGCGTGCATTTGCCACTCCTGCCACGGGATCATTGATGAGGTCCGATACAGGAAGGAATACCTCAATCAGGGCATGATTGAGAAAGTGCCAGCCAAGGCGTAAATCGTTCGCAATACGAACACTTATCTAGGAGGATCAATGCCCGGTAAGATCACGATGGAGAACGTCGAGAAAGTTTTCACCTCGGTGCCGAAGATGGAGGAGGCCAACGCGAAGCTGGCCGCTGAAGTCACAAAAGGTTTCATCGAGCTTGCCCGAACTGTAATTGCAAACGTGCCTGATTGCGCGCATCGGTCGGCGGCCCTCCGGGATATCCTGGGCGCGAAGTGGGCCTGCATCGATGCGATCGCAAAGGGCGGAGAAATCTAAAGTGGCAGTCCTAGCCTCACAGATACTGACGGGGGTCAAACCGCTCTTGAACGACCCGCAAGGGCTCGTATACAATGACACGGCTCTGCTCCCCTTGCTCTCCAAAGCCTACCGAGAACTCCAGATTCGCCTCGCAAGGGCTGGAATGGGGTCCGTGAAGGAGGTTTCAGAGCGCGTGCCTGTGACGGCTGGGACTACCTTCCTCGGGGATGGTGCAGGGCTCCCGGTCGGTCTCATGTATCCGGTGGAATTGAAGGAGGGCGCTGCTGGAGCGCCTCTGGAGCATTTCACCA
>Ga0157374_10000279_pt1 | contig 47406 bp, 36 predicted proteins | sample M25metaG_FD_115308 | JGI IMG/M metagenome (GOLD analysis project Ga0157374, IMG submission 115308) | Miscanthus rhizosphere microbial communities from Kellogg Biological Station, Michigan, USA - M2-5 metaG | ecosystem: Host-associated > Plants > Roots > Rhizosphere > Soil | place: USA: Michigan...
GCCCGTCCGTATTGCCGGCCTATACCCATTTCACGCTGGGCCCGGGCCCGGTCAGCTTTGCCAACTCGATCGTGACATCGACAGCTGCCGACGTGACCGTATCGGGCTCGCCCGGCAATGCGGTGCCTGTCGATTGCAGCGGTGCATTCGTTCCATTGAAGTCGGTGCTGCCTGATTCGCCGATCTGATTTCACGTTTCGCCCGGCCGGCTACTCGTCGGCCGATCTCTTCCAACAAGCTGCCCGGTGCTTCCGGCCTATCAATTCGGGCCGGAACAGATGCAGTGCGCGCTGGGTCAGGTGTTGCACTTGTTGCTCGGCACCATTTGCCAAGGATGTTTCTCCCGATCGCCGATGCGCACCCGAGTTCAGTATGATTCGAACAATCATCACGATGCGCACACCGCCAATTCGGATGCCCCCGTGAAGCCGCGCCGCCGAGCAGCCTCGCGCGCCGCTCGCCATCCGGAACGCCCCAAGGAGAGAGCATGCCGAGCCGCACCCCGACCGCGTTATGGGCCCAGCAATTTCAGCGCTCGTCGGGGTCGAAGCAGAGCCTGCAGGATCAAATCCGGCAAATGCTCGTCGCCGCGATCCTCGACGGCCAACTCGCACCCAACGTAGCCCTGCCGTCGAGCCGCGAACTCGCCGATCAGTTGGGCGTCGCACGCAACACCGTCGTGCTCGCATACCAGATGCTCGTCGAAGAAGGCTATTTGATCTCGCGCGAGCGCAGCGGACACTTCGTCAATCCTGAAATGCTGCGCAGCCTGCCGCGCTTCGACGCGAGAGCGCCTGCCGCAACGAGCGCAGCCGACGGCGAAGCGGCCGGCCGTCCCGTTTGGCGGCAACGCATCGCGCATCCACCTTCGGCGCAACGCAATATCGTCAAGCCGGCGAATTGGCAGCATTACGAATTTCCGTTCATCTACGGACAATTCGACCAGTCGCTATTTCCGACCAACGATTGGCGCGAGTGCTGCATGAAAGCGCTGTCGATCATGGAGATCCGCAATTGGGCACCCGATTTGATCGAGCGCGACGACGAATCGCTGATCCAGCAAATCCGCACGCGCGTGCTGCCGCGGCGCGGCGTATTCGCAGCGCCCGAAGAAATCATCATCACGAACGGTTGCCAGCAGGCCTTGTACTTGGTGGCCGATTTGCTCTGCGGCGAAGAGACGACCGTCGGTTTCGAGAACCCCGGTTATCCCGATGCGCGCAACATCTTCGAAAATCGCAACGCGCAGCTTCTGCCACTGCGCGTGGACGGTCATGGCATCGCGCCCGATGCGCTCGCCGCCTCGCTTGCCCGCTGTGACTACCTCTATGTCACGCCCAGCCATCAATGCCCCACGACCGCGACGATGCCGATCGAACGAAGGCGCGCCCTGCTCGAGTTGGCGCAGCAGCATGACTTCGTCATCGTCGAAGACGACTACGAGAGCGAAAACACGTTCTCGGGCACGCCGCACCCGGCGCTAAAAAGCCTCGATACCGCCGATCGCGTGATCTACGTCGGCAGCCTTTCCAAGACCTTCGCCCCCGGTTTGCGGCTGGGCTATGTCGTCGGCCCGCGCGAGCTGATTCGCGAGTTGCGTGCGTTGCGGCGTTTGATGGTGCGGCATCCGGTCGGCTACGTTCAACGCGCGTTCGCGACGTTTCTCGCACTCGGTCATCACGATGCGCTGCTGCGGCGGCTCGCGCATGCGTACCGAGAGCGCTCGCAAGCGCTGATGGCCGCGCTCGATACGCATATACCGGAAGCGCGCTACGTACCCATTACGGGCGGCGCATCGTCGTGGGTGGAAGGGCCGCAATGGCTCGATGCCGAACGGCTGGCTGCCGATGCGCAAGCCGTCGGCGTGCTGATCGAGCCGGGCAACGTCTTCTTCATGAACGACGATCAGGACGCGCGGCGCTACTTCCGCATGGGATTCTCGGCGATTGCGCTGGATCGGATCGAGCCCGGCGTACGGGCGCTCGCGCAATGCGCGCGCGCGCAGCAGCCCACCGTGTAGCCGGGGCCAGTTTTACGACGCGCGCTGATAGTAGATGTTCTGCGGATGCGCCGCATCGGCGAAGAAGAACCAGCGCTCGGCGATGAGCCCCACATACTGAATCACGAACGCGGCGCCTAGCACGAGCGCCGCCGCGCCCGATCTCGGCGCGAGCGCGCCCGCGCCGATCAGCACGAACGGCGCGGCGAACGCAGCCGTCACGAACCCGGCCTTGATCGCACGCAGCGTGCCGGCGTTCTGCCCATGAAAGAACTCGCGCGTATTGAATGCGCTCGCGGTGAAGCCGCGCGAGTTCTGCTCGACCTTGCCGTGGCGAATACCGGTTGCGCTCTGCACGGTCGATTTCGGCTTCAGGCGCGCGTTACGCATGAGCGAGGCCAAGCGGCTCGCACAACCGGCGAGCGTCAACACACATGCGCATGGCGCGAGCATGACGACGAGCGCCGGTGCGAGCCACGCCGCATATGCCGTTGCGAGCGTGCAGCCGGAAGCACAACCGAGCAGGGTGAAGTTCACGAGCGTGAGCGGACTCGCCCATTCCTGCAGAAAGCGCAAGCAGGCATAGATCATCGCGGTGCACACGAACAAGACGATACTCGCCGCGGCGGCGATCAAACCGATTGCAAGCGTATCGCCCCATCCGAGCCAATGCGCGAGTCCATACACGGTCGTGAACGATAAAAACGCCGGCAGTGCGATGCATTCGCGCGAGAGCCACGACGTGCGCCACATGGCGATCGCGCGCCAGGCTCGCTCAGGGTGGCCCAGGTGAAAAAACGATGCGAGCAGGCCGAGGGCGCCCAGCACGACCGCGAGCGCGGCGCCAACGACATAGAACGCCGAAGGCACGGCCACGCCTGCTGCAAAGCGTGCGGTGGCTTCGAGCGCGACGAGGGTGAGCAGCAGGCCTTGCGCCGCACCGCAAAGCGTCGTGAGGAAAATGACTGAAAAAGCGGGCCGCATGGGGCTCTCCGTCGATGCTGTTTGAATTGAGCGAATGCGTGAACCTCAACGCTGCACGGCCAGTGCGGCAAGCGCAATTTCACCGCGTTCGAGTTTCGCTTCGAGCGATGCCGGTTGCGCGCCGGACGCCGCGCCGCAAGCGCTACCGCTGCCGCAACCGCAAGAAGATGCGGTGGTGACGCGGGGCAAGTAATGGTTCGAGGGCTTCGTATCCCACTCCGGCATGAGTTGATAGCCGCCGCGCTCACTGATCGCGCGCGAAACCTCCGACTGCGGATCGTGGATATCCCCGAACAAGCGCGCCGAAGTCGGGCAGGCCAGGACGCACGCAGGCTTGCGATCGCGCTCCGGCAGTGCCTCGTTGTCGATGCGGTCCGCGCACAACGTGCATTTGGTCATCTCCTTGCGACCTTCGTCGAGCTCGCGCGCGCCATAGGGGCAAGCCCATGCACAGTACTTGCACCCGATGCACTTGTCGTAGTCGACCAGCACGATGCCGTCGGACTTGCGCTTGTAGCTCGCCCCCGTCGGGCAGACGGGCACACATGGCGGATCCTCGCAATGCAGGCACGATTTCGGAAAGTGGATCGTATCGGTCATCGGGAACACGCCCGCTTCATACGTCTGCACCCGATTGAAGAAGGTCCCGGACGGATCGTCCTCATACGGGTGAACATCGGCAAGACTGCCCGCCTCGCCGGACGTGTTCCACTCCTTGCAACTCGTTACGCATGCGTGGCAACCCACGCAAACGTTCAGGTCGATGACAAGCGCCATCTGCGTCATGATCGATCTCCTTCTCGCTGCACCGCTTCGCTCGGCGACACGCCGGTTGCCACCTTGCGGCGCAGTCTCGCCGCGAACTCACCCTTGCCGGCGAAATACGCCTGCATGCGCTGCAACACGTTCGTCGAACCAGGCAACGGCTGCATCGGCTCGAATTGCGGCAGTGTCGTCGCGGCATCGGCTTCGGCGCGATAAATGCGCACGCGCACGTCGTACCAACCCGCCTGCCCGGTGATGGGATCGGAATTCGAGATCCGCTCTCCGGCTTGCATATCGCTCGGCAACTCGTCGGTGATCACGTGGTTCAGCAAAAAGCCGCGTTGAGATTCCCCCGCGCCAGGCCCGAGATTCCATGCGCCGGCCGCCTTGCCGATCGCATTCCAGGTCCAGACGGTGCCGGGTTCCACCGCCTCGCTATAGCGCACGCGGCAACGGACCTTGCCCCATGGCGATTCGACGTAGATCCATCCGTCGTCGTCGATCCCGGCTGCACCGGCCGTCGCGGGATTGACGAATAAGTGGTTTTCGCCATGAATCTGCCGCAGCCACGCATTCTGCGAATCCCATGAGTGATACATCGCCATCGGCCGCTGCGTGATTGCCGCCAGCGGATAGCGGTTCAGATCGGTTACATCCATTTCGAGCGGCGGATACCAGAACGGCAGCGGATCGAAATGACGGACGATCCGCTCGCGCAAATGATCGGGCGGCTGCCGCCCGCTCGTCTTGCCCTGCGCCGCGAGGCGAAACGTCTGCATCACTTCCGAATAGAGTTGAATGACGATCGGCAAACCGAACTTGCGCATGCCGTTATCGACGGCCCATTGCATATATGGTCCGTTGCAATTGCGCATGTACTGCAGCGATTCGGGCAACCTATGGTGATACACGCAGTTGTTGCTCGCGTACTGTTCCCACTGCTTCGGATTCGGCTCGCCGACCACCGCCTTGTCGCCATCCTTGCCGCGCCAGCCGATCAGAAAACCCGTACCCGAATTGGGCGCCGTCTGGAAATTGACGATGAAGTCCGGATAGTCGCGGAACTTGCGCGTGCCCTCCGGCGTCGTGAACGCAGGAAGTTTCAAGCGGCTCGCGAGTTCGATCAGCACTTCCTGGAATGGCTTACATTCGCCGGTCGGCGGCACGACCGGCACCCGCACCGAATCGACGGGCCCGTCGAATTCCGAGATCGGACGGTCGAGCATCGACATCACATCGTGCCGCTCGAGATAAGTCGTGTCGGGCAGAATCAAATCGGCAAACGCGGTCATCTCCGACTGAAACGCATCGCACACCACGAGAAACGGAATCTTGTATTGGCCGTCCTCGCGCTTATCGACGAGCATGTTGCGCACTTGGCCCGGATTCATCGACGAATTCCATGCCATGTTCGCCATGAAGATCAGCAACGTGTCGATCGGATAGGGATCGCCGCGCCAAGCGTTCGTGATCACCGAATGCATGAGGCCGTGCACCGCCAGCGGGTACTCCCATGAAAATGCTTTGTCGATGCGCGCAGGCGAACCGTCCTCGTGCACGAACAGATCCGCAGGCGAAGCGGGCCAGCCGAGCGGCCCCGATGCAAGCGGCGTATTCGGCTTGATCGAGGCCGGGTCGTTGGGCGGTTTCGCCGAAGGCGGCGCCGCACGCGGATACGGCGACTTATGCCGAAAGCCGCCCGGCCGGTCGATGGTGCCGAGCAACGACATCAATACGGCCATCGCGCGGATCGTTTGAAATCCGTTCGAATGCGCCGCCAAGCCCCGCATGGCATGAAACGCAACCGGTGCGCCCTCCACCGTATCGTGCGTCTTGCCCCACGAATCGGTCCACTGCACCGGCAACACGATGCGCTGCTCGCGCGCGACCGTCGCCATTTCGCGCGCGATACGCGCGATCGTCTCGGCAGCGATGCCCGTGATTCGCTCCGCCCATTGCGGAGTGCAGTGGGCAACCTGCTCTCGCAGCAATGCGAACGACGGCGCGACGGGCGTATCGTCCTCGAGCACATAACGGCCCTCGAGCGCGGGCTGCGCGCCGTCCGTGTGATGCAGCACGGCGTGATCGGTGCGCGTATCCCACCATAGATGATTCTGGGGATAGAGCGCATTCACTTCGGGCGCGCCTGGATCGCGCACGAACAGCCCGAAGGTATCGCGGTCCTCGCGCAAATCGACGAGCTCGGCTGCATTCGAAAACCGTTCGACGAACGCACGATCGTAGCCATCGTGTTCGATCAATTCGCGGATCAATGCCATGAACAACGCGCCATCGGTGCCGGGCCGAATTGGGACCCATTCGTCTGCAATCGCCGCGTACCCGGTTCGCACGGGGTTGATGGCAATGAAGCGCCCCCCTGCCCGCTTGAACTTGGACAACGCGATCTTCAATGGATTCGAATGATGATCTTCGGCGGTGCCGATCATGAAGAAGAGCTTGGCGTGATCCAAATCCGGGCCGCCGAACTCCCAAAACGAACCGCCCATCGTGTAGATCATGCCGGCCGCCATGTTGGCCGAACAAAAGCCGCCATGGGCGGCGTAATTGGGCGTGCCGAACTGCTTGGCGAAGAGGCCCGTGAGCGCTTGCATCTGGTCGCGGCCCGTGAAGAGCGCGAACTGCTTCGGGTCGGTCGCGCGCAAATGCGAAAGACGTTTCTCCAGCATGTCGAACGCGACCTCCCACGAGACCGGCTCGAACCGGGCCTCGCCCCGCTCGGCGCCCGCCTTGCGCATCAATGGCTGCGTGAGCCGCGCGGGCGAATACTGCTTCATGATGCCCGAGGCGCCCTTGGCGCAAATCACGCCCTGGTTGAGCGGGTGCTCGGGGTTGCCGTCGATGTAACGCACTTCGCCGTCGCGCAGATGCACGCGAATGCCGCAACGGCAGGCGCACATGTAGCACGTCGTCGTCTTGAACTCGAGCTTCTCGTTTTGCGTACGCGCGTGATGGTCCATCGTGCTCTCTCGTTTGCGCAACGCGGCGCGCGGCCTCGACGAAGCAGCGCCCGCAGTGGGATAGGGCTATGGTAGGTGCGTCCGCGGCCGGCTAAAAGTTGTATTCGATGATCGAAACTATCGGCCGCGGCGATAATTCAGCGAGGGGGATAGGAAACCAACTCGTGCTCGTCGACGGCGCGCTCGCGGCGCCGCCGCACGAACAGGGCATAGGCGAGCAGCAGCATCCCCAGGCTCGCGACGCCGAGCCAGAGCGGCTTACGCTGATCGGGTATGAACGCCATCGCAACCAGGATGCCGATCATGCCGGCGATCGAGAGCCAGGTGAGATACGGGAAGCCCCACATCTTCACGCGAAGGCGGTCCGCTTGCGCGCGATCGAGCCGGCTGCGCAAGCGCAGTTGGGAAAACGCGATCAACACGTAGACGAAGATTGCAACGGTCCCGTACGAATCGACGAGAAATGCGAACACGGTATCGGGCGAAACGTATGACATCACGACCGAAACGTACCCGAACAGCGTGCCCAGCAAAATCGCGCGCACCGGCACGCCGCGCCGATTGACCTTCGCGAGCGAACTCGGCGCGTCGCCGTTGCGCGTCAGAGCAAACAGCATGCGCGATGCGGCATAGAGCCCGGAGTTGAGCGCGGAGAGCACGGCGGTCAGCACGATCGCATTCATGACGTGCGCCGCGGCGGGCAATCCCATCACCTGCAACGCGCTGACATAAGGCGTTGCCATGCGTGCCGAATTCCACGGCACCAGCGCGACGACGAGCGCGACCGAACCCACGTAGAACACCAGCACGCGCGTGATCACCGAGTTGGTGGCCTTGGCCACCGCCCGCGCCGGCTCGTGCGCCTCAGCCGCAGCAATGGTCACGATCTCCGCCCCGAAGTAGAAACCCGTGGCCGCCACCGCGCCACTCAATACCGGCCCGATGCCGAGCGGCATGAAGCCGCCATGACCGAGCAACGTTGGCAGCACGGCGCTCGTGTGCAACGACGCCGGCCACAAACCCAGCACATAGAGGCCGCCGAGAAACAGGAAAACGATGATCGCGCCGACTTTGATCGACGAAAACCAAAACTCGAACTCACCGTAGCTGCCGACCGAAATCAGGTTCGTCGCCGTGAGCACCACGAGCAGGACGAGGCTGATGAGCCATGCGGGCGTGTCCGGCAGCCAGAATTGCACGAGCTTCGCGCCTGCCACCGCCTCGAGCGCAACCACGATGACCCAGAAGTACCAGTACATCCACCCGGTCAAAAACCCGGCGAGCCTGCCCGGCCCCTGCCGGTTCGCGAATGCGAGCCGCGCATATTCGTAGAAGGACCCGACGGCGGGCATGGCGCAAGCCATCTCGCCGAGCATGCGCATCACGAGCACGACGAGCACGCCCGTGATCAGAAACGACAGAATGGCGGCGGGGCCCGTTTGCTGAATGACCACCCCGCTACCCACGAAGAGCCCTGCCCCAATCACGCCGCCAAGCGCAATCATCGTCATATGACGCTGCTTGAGCCCGCATTTCAGTGTGCTGTTATCCATCGAGGGTTGCATGTCTTCTCCATATCTAGTGATATAACCGCTGTCGAGGCGAAACTGCCAATTACCAATTGCCTGGGCAATGGCGCGCGCCTTCAAACGCGCACGCAAAGGCATGCGCGCTCCCCGCCGCATGGACGGGCTTTATTGCTGTTGTAATGGGCGATGCGAGGCCCGGCCTGCCACCGGCCGGGCGTGCATGACGGCGATCGCGGCGATCGCCGCGCGTGGCTTACGCCCGCTCGTCGCGCCTGAAGTATTGAAAATAGAGCATGCGTTGGCCGATTCTGCGGAACGGCGCGAACGGGTGGCCCGGCAGCGGGCTCGTGAAAATCGGCAGCGTCTGGTGCGCGCTCTTGCCCGCGATGCGCTCGGCCAGCCTTCGTCCGGCTTGCTGCGAATACGACACGCCGTTGCCGCCGTAGCCGAGCGCATAGTAGACCGACTGCTTCGGATCGGGCTGGCACACGCGCGGCATCATGTCATGGCTCACGTCTACCCAGCCCCACCACGAATAATCGATATCCACGCCGCTCAATGCCGGAAACTTGCGCGCCATGCCGTCCTTGAGCAGATCCAGATGGCGCGGGTTCGGCGCGTCCTCGCCCGTGATCGCGCTGCGACTGCCGATCTGCAAGCGCCGATCGGGCAGAAAGCGGTAGTAGAACCGCAGCGTGCGCGTATCGGTCAGCACCTGCGTCGTGCGAAAGTTACACGCGGCGATTTCGGCGTCGGTCAGCACGCGCGTGACCATCGAATTCGACAGAATCGGCATCACCTTGCTGCGCAGCGCCGGGTGCAACGTCTGGGCCGTATACGCGCCCGTTGCAATGCCCACGGAGCGGGCGCGCACCACGCCGCCCGGCGTGTGCAGATGATGCACGCCGCCAATCGTCTCCCAACCGGTCACGGGGCTGCTCGTATGCACGCGCGCGCCCGCCGCTCGCGCAAGTCGCAGGTACCCGAAGGCGAGCTTGAGCGCGTGAATGCCGATCCCCTCGGGCTCGTGCAGTGCGCCGGCCGCCTCGTGATCGTCGATGAATTCCCGGCGGAAGGTTTGCGCGCTCAGCAACTCAGACGGGTAACCGAACACGTCCTTCCAAACTTTCGCTTCGGCGGCGAGCTTTTCCATCATGCGGGGACGATGCGCGATGAGAAAGTGCCCGCCCGGTTGCGGATCGCAATCGATCTCGGCAACAAACGACTTGAAGTGCTCGAAGCCTTCGAGGATCTCTTCATGCATCTTGAGCGCGACGCCTTTGCCCCAACGCTCGATCCACTGCGAGCGCGAGAGGCGACCCGATGCATTTTGCGCCTGCCCGCCATTGCGGCTGCTGCAGCCCCAGCTCGTGCGATTGGCTTCGAGCACGACCGCCTTGATGCCATGCTCGCGCGCCAGGCACAACGCCGTCGCCAGCCCGGTATAGCCGCCACCGATGATCGCGACATCGACGTCGATGTCCTTGACGATCGGGCCATCGTCGGCCGGCGGCGTGCCGGCGGTCGCGACCCAGTACGTCGGCGCGTAGTCCTTGCCGTGCCCGGGCCCCGGAGAGACCAGCGGATCGTACTTCGGATCGTAGCGCCGGTCCGTCGCCGGGTCCGGCGCAAAGCCGCTCGCCGCCCGCTCGACTGAGCTGTATTCCATAATGAGGACTCCTAATGATTGACCGGTGCGACGCGCGCAGGGCCGTGCTTGGCGTGCGCAGCCGCCGTGCTCGGGCCGCCTTCGTGACCGCTCGCGCCGGCCACGCTTGCCGCGCCCTCGCGCCCTGCGCAATGCCTGTTGCCCATCTCTATCTCCTGGTCGTTCTTTTCAGTCGTTCGCGCGCAACGCTTTCGATGCGGCGATCCGTCGAAGAAAGTGTAGGTAGGCCAATTTCGCGCAGGTAGAACCAGTGGCGCAGATTCGCTTGGACCAGGGCACCAAGGGCGGACGCCATGCCATGCCGGCAAGCGACGCATGCGATCGTCGTCGCGTCGAACGAGCCGCGTGCCGTATCGGCATAAACCAGCATAGGCAGCCGCAATTTCATGCCGCACGCTATGAAGTGGTACAAAACGGTTCATTTATCTCGTCGTCCGCGACGAACCGATACGTATGTCCGACACCGCCTCTCCATCACCCGAAGCCACACCTGCCGACGAAGCGCGCGTGCTGCGCGCGCTTGCCGTGCTCGAAGCGCTAGCGGCCGCGGGACAGCCCTATACGCTGTCGCAGCTGTCCGCGCGGCTGCGCATCCCGAAGGCCACGCTGCTGCGGATGATCGAAGCCTTGGAATCGCGCGGCTATGTCATGCATATGCCCGATTCGCGCGGCCACGATCGCGCGATCGCGCTCGGTCCGCGCTCGGCGCAATTCGCGTTGGCCACCCTATCGAACAACACCTTCACGCGTGGCTGCCGCTCGGTGCTGCGTGCGCTCGTCGAGGTGCTCGGCGAGACCTGTAATCTGACCGCGCTCGATAACGACGCGGTGCTGTACGTCGAGCGCGTCGAGACCACCGAACCGCTACGGCTCGAAATGCGCCCCGGCATGCGCGTGCCGTTGCATTGCACGGCGAGCGGCAAGCTGTTTCTTTCGCAAATGACGCTGCTCGAGCGCAACGCCATGCTCGCGCGCATGACACTCAAGAAGATGACGCACCGCACGCTCACCGACCCGAACACCCTCGCCGCCGAACTCGACCGCCTCGGCCCGCGCGGCGTCGGCATCGACAACGAGGAGTTCGTGCGCGGCATGGTGGCGGTCGCGGTGCCCGTGAAAGACGCGGACGACGGCCATGTGCTGGCGTCACTGGCCGTTCATGCGCCGACCGCGCGCGCGACGCTCGACGATCTACTCAGAGCCGTGCCGCAGATGAAAGAAGCTGCCAGCGGGCTCGCGCCGCTGCTCCACGCGAGCCGCGTTTAACCGCGCACATGCCGGCGCTGGCGCACGCGCAGACAGCGCGTTGCGGGTCAATGCGCCAGGATGTCCATCGCCCGCTTTTTGAGCGCTAGAAAATGCGGCTCGAACGCGGTTTGCGGCGTGCGCGGCCGATCCAACTCGATCGGCACATCGAGCGCGACGCGCCCCGGCCGCGACGACAACACCACGAGGCGCGTGCCGAGAAAGACCGCTTCGTCGATGTCGTGCGTGATGAACACGATCGTGCAATGCAATTGCTCCCATAGCTCGGTCAGGAACCGCTGCATGGCCGTGCGCGTTTGCGCGTCCAACGCGCCGAAGGGCTCATCCATCAGCAAGACCTTGGGCTTCATCACGAGCGCACGCGCGATCGCCACGCGCTGCTGCATACCGCCCGATAGCTCGTAGGTCTTGGCGTGTCCGAACGCTTCGAGGCCGATCGTCCGCAGGATCTCGGCCGACGCCTGCCGCCGTTTCGCCTTCGGCACGCCGTGCAGTGAAAGACCGAACTCGATGTTCTCCTCCACGCTCAGCCAGGGCAGCAACCCGGCCTGCTGGAAGACGACGACGCGATCAGCCCCGGGCGCACTCTTGGCCTCGCCGTCGATGTAGATGTTGCCGCGCGAAGGAGACGTGAGCCCGGCGAGCAGGTGCAGCAAGGTGGTCTTGCCGCAGCCCGATGCGCCGAGCACGGTGACGAATTCGCCGCCTTGGAACTGCAGATTGATGTTCTCGAGCGCCGAAGTGGCGCCGAACGTCTTGTATAGCGAATCGATGACGATGTTCAAATCCGTCTCCTACGGCGCTGCGACGCGCTCAATGGGCAAGCGATTGCGAATACTGCGGTGCAACGTTCGCATCGAAACTGGCCGGTACCGACTGAATGCGGCCGATCGTGTTGAGCACCTTCGCGGTGTTGACCAAGGTTTGGTAGGTGGCCGATGTCTTCACACCCGCGCCGGAGCCCATCACCTTTGCCGTGGTCTGATCCGCGCCGGAAAAAAGCTCATAGCCGGCCAATTCGCTTTGTGCCACCGGGACCGTCACACCCGTTTGCCGCGCCATCTCCGCCAGCGCGCGATCGCGATGAGCCTGCGTCACTTGATAGCCTTCGTCGAGCGCCGCGACGAAGCCGGCCGTCAACTCGGGATGGGCCTTGGCCCAATCGGCGTTCGCGATGCACACGTTGTAGCTCGACGCCTCGCGCGGTAGATCGCCGTCGGTCTTGATCGCCTTACCGCCCGCCGCGCGCAGTGCGCTAAATACCGGGTCCCAAACAATGGCCGCATCGATCGCCCCCGTCACCCAGGACGTGCGCATTTGCGGCGGCGCCATGTTGATTTGCGTCACGGCCGCATACGGCACGTGCGCTTGGGCGAGAAACGTCGCCAATTCGAACGACGCTTGCGAGCCGGCAACGATCGCGATTTTCTTGCCCTGCAGGCCCGCCACATCGCGAATCCCGCTCTCGGGCTTGACGACGATGCCGGCCGCGTTGGTGTAGCGCTCCTGGTTATAGACGATCGTCATCGGCAAGCCTTGCGCGATCGCCGTCACGAGCGGCGGAACGCCGAGGCCGCACATGAACGTCAAGCTGTTGGACGCCAGCGCGCTCATGGCCGCCGGGCCGGAACTGAAGAGCTTGTACTGCACGTCGGCGTTCATGTGCCGTTCGAACAAATGCTCGGCCATCGACACCATGTACGGATCGGCGCCGTTGTCTTCATAGCCGATGATGACCTCGGGCTTGCTCTGCGCGTACGCCATGCCGCCCGCCAAATTACCGGCGGCCAGCAACACCGCGGCAACCGCTCCCATCCCGTGTTTCGTTTTCATGTTTCGTCTCCTCGATGAGTGGAATCAGTCATGCCCGCGCCAAGGCACGACCCAGTTCTCGGCTTTGCGTATGACCAATTCCATGGCGTAGCCGATCAGCCCGATGATGACGATGCCGACGATGACCACACTGACTTGCAACGCTTGCCCCGCGAACTGCACGAGCCAGCCCAAGCCACTGCTGGCGGCGATCAGTTCGGCCGCGACGAGACAGGTCCAGGCGACGCCGATCCCGACGCGCATGGCCGTGAAGATCTCCGGCAACGCCGAAGGCAGCACGATTCTTCGGAAGATTTGCGCGTTGGTCGCACCGAGCGTGCGCGCGACCGCGATGCGCAGCGGCGGCGTGCTTTTGACGCCGGACATGGTGCCGATGATGATGACGGGAATCGTGCCGACGAGGATCAGAATGGCCTTGGGCAACTCGCCGATGCCGAACCAGACGACGAGCAGCGGGATGTAGGCGAGCGGCGGCACGGGCCGCACGAATTGCAGCAACGGATCGATGATGTCGTTCACGATCTTGTTGCGCGACATCAAGAGGCCCACGGGCACGCCGATCGCCACCGCGCCGACGAAACCGATGACGATGCGAAAGCAACTGATCAAAATGTCGCCGACGAGCGACTGCCCGCCGTAACCGTCGCGCGTGATGTCGACGAAAGCGCGCCATACCGCCACCGGCGAAGGCAGGGCGAAGGCGGGAAACACACCCGCCATCGACACCACCTGCCACAACAGGACCGCTATCGCCAGCACGACGGCCGTCAGCCCATACGATTTCATGCTCGCATGAGCGAGGCGAAGCTTGATGCGCGGCTCGCGCGGCGGCCCGGCGGGCCGTTTGATCGTCTTGCCGTGTTCGGGTAGTGCTCTCGCTCTCACTGCCGTCTCCTTCGGTTCTACATCGGGCGCCCACGGTGCGCGCAGCAATCCGGCACGCAACCTCGCTGCAGCAAGCGCATCGGCGTCTCGATGCGCGTACGACCAAACAGGAGATCGCTCGCCCGTTTAGTCAAGCATTGTCAAACAATAAGCGCGCCGGTAGTGCCAGGCGAAGGGATCCGATGGGTCCAGCGCACGAGCGCGCCGCCTGTCCATGATCGCTCTACTCTGGCCCAAGCGAAACCGGAAATCTGGCGCTACCGGCCCCTGCGCGCGCCCATTAACGTGTCGATAAACCATGCCGCGGCTTGCCTTCCAGCGAGGCGCGGCCCGCTCATCGTTCAGGAGACATGCATGACAGCCACGCCTCTCGCCCCTTGCGCCGTGACGGCCGACACGCTCGCCGCGTTTTCGGACGCCTTTAACCGCCACGACGCCGACGCGCTGATGGGATTCATGACCGAGGACTGCGTCTTCGACGCCGCGGCAGGCCCCGACGTGCATGGGGCCCGCTTCGTCGGCCGCGACGCCGTGCGCGCCGCATTCGAAGCGGTATTCAGTGCTTTCCCCGATGCGCATTGGGGCCACGGCCGGCATTACATGGCCGGCGAGCGCGGCGTGTCCGAATGGGTGTTTACCGGTACGCACAAGGACGGCTGGCGCATCGAAGCCGAAGGGTGCGACTTGTTCGAATTCCGCGATGGGCTGATCGCGGTCAAACGGGCCTTCCGTAAAGAACGCCCGAAGCAGCCCGCATGAGCCGCAGGGCGCGCGTTGCCGCATGCATCGCGGGCCTTTTGAAACGAATCATTTCATTCCATTCCAAATTCGTCGTCGGCAGACGGAACGGCTTGACCCGACTGGAACGCTGAATAGCATCGAAACCAAGCGTTTTGTTAACCGAGGACCGGAGACACTGATGAGCGACCAATCCACTTCCAAACGCGCGACGGCCAGCGGCCCGCAAGAGATGACCCCTTCCGAAGCGTTCGTCGAAACGCTCGCGGCCAATGGCGTGACCGACATGTTCGGCATCATGGGCTCGGCGTTCATGGACGCGATGGATATCTTCGCGCCGGCCGGCATCCGCCTGATCCCCGTCGTGCACGAGCAGGGCGCAGGCCATATGGCCGACGGCTATGCGCGCGTATCGGGCCGCCACGGCGTCGTGATCGGCCAAAACGGCCCCGGCATCAGCAATTGCGTGACCGCGATCGCGGCCGCCTATTGGGCGCACAGTCCCGTCGTGATCGTCACGCCCGAAGCGGGGACGATGGGCATTGGCCTGGGCGGCTTCCAAGAAGCGAATCAGTTGCCGATGTTTCAGGAATTCACGAAGTACCAGGGCCATGTCACGCATCCGGCGCGCATGGCCGAATTCACCGCGCGCTGCTTCGATCGCGCGCAGGCCGAGATGGGACCGACCCAGCTCAACATCCCGCGCGACTACTTCTACGGCAAGGTCAAGGTCGAGATCCCACAGCCGCGCAAGCTCGATCGCGGCCCCGGCGGCGACGAAAGCTTGAACGAGGCGGCCGATCTGATCGCGCAAGCCAAGTTTCCGGTCATCATCTCAGGCGGCGGCGTGGTCATGGCCGACGCGGTCGAGGCTTGCAAGGCGCTGGCAGAGCGCTTGGGCGCGCCGGTCGTCAACAGCTATCTGCACAACGACTCGTTCCCGGCGAACCATCCGCTCTGGTGCGGTCCGCTCGGTTATCAGGGCTCGAAAGCGGCCATGAAGCTGCTCGCGCGCGCGGATGTGGTGATCGCGCTCGGCTCGCGCCTCGGCCCGTTCGGCACCCTGCCCCAGCACGGCATGGACTATTGGCCGAAAGAGGCGAAGATCATTCAGATCGACGCAGACCACAAGATGCTCGGCCTCGTGAAGAAGATTTCGGTAGGCATCTGCGGCGACGCGAAGGCCTCGGCGCTCGCACTCACGCAAAGGCTGGCCAATCGCGAACTCGCGTGCGATGCCACGCGCAGCGAACGCGCCGATCAAATCGCCGCCGAGAAAGCGGCGTGGGAAAAAGAACTCGACGGCTGGACGCACGAGCTCGACGCCTACAGCCTCGACATGATCGAGGAGCAAAAGCACGAGCGCACGTTCAACGGCGGGCACTATCTGCACCCAAGGCAAGTGCTGCGCGAGCTCGAGAAAGCGATGCCCGAGGACGTCATGGTGTCGACCGACATCGGCAACATCAATTCGGTCGCGAACAGCTACCTGCGCTTCAACAAGCCGCGCAGCTTCTTTGCGGCGATGAGCTGGGGCAATTGCGGCTATGCCTTCCCGACGATCATCGGCGCCAAGGTGGCGGCGCCGCACCGCCCTGCCGTGTCGTACGCGGGAGACGGCGCGTGGGGCATGAGCCTGATGGAGACGATGACCTGCGTGCGCCATGGCATTCCCGTGACGGCCGTGGTTTTCCACAACCGGCAATGGGGCGCGGAGAAGAAGAATCAAGTCGATTTCTATAACCGCCGCTTCGTGGCGGGCGAGCTCGACAATCAAAGCTTCGCCGCCATTGCACGTGCAATGGGAGCGGAAGGCATCGTCGTCGATCAGTTGGAGGATGTCGGGCCGGCGCTCAAACGCGCGATCGACATGCAGATGAACGAAGGCAAGACGACGATCATCGAGATCATGTGCACGCGCGAACTGGGCGATCCCTTCCGTCGCGATGCCTTGTCCAAGCCGGTTCGCCTGCTCGACAAGTACAAGGACTACGTCTGATCCGCCACGACTATGAAAGCCCTCAACCGCATCATCGAAGCGGCGCGCGCGTCGCCCATGCGCATCGTGCTGTGCGAGGCCGATGATCCACGCGTGCTGGCCGCCGCGGTGCGCGCCAGCCGCGAAGGCATCGCGCGCGTCATGCTGGTCGGCGATCCCGGCCGCATCCGCGCGGCCGCCGAGCGCGAATCGCTCGCGCTCGGCGACATCGCACTCGTCGATCCGGCCGCTTCTGAATGGCACACGCCGTTCGTCGACACCCTCGTCGCGCTCCGCGGCGGCAAGGGCATGACGCCGGAGCTGGCGCAACGGGAAGTGCTCAAGCCGCTCGTCTTCTCGGCGCTGATGGTGCGGCACGGTTACGCCGACGGTTCGGTGGCGGGCGCGGTCAACACGACGGCCGACGTCGTGCGCACGGCGATTCAATTGATCGGCCTCGAGCCGTCGTTCAAGCTCGTGTCGAGTTTCTTCCTGATGATGCTGTGCGAGCCGTTTCATCGCTACAAGGGCGGGCTCGTGTTCTCCGATTGCGCGCTCGTCGTCGATCCCGACGCCGGGCAACTCGCGCAGATCGCCATGGCCGCCGCCGATAGCGCGCGCAGCTTGCTGATGGAGGAGCCGCGCGTGGCGATGCTGTCGTTCTCAACGAGCGGCAGTGCGCATCACGCCCACGTGGACAAGGTGATCGAGGCGACGCAACGCGTGAAATCGGTGCGTCCGGGCCTAGCCATCGACGGCGACGTCCAGCTCGACGCGGCGATCGTCGCCGAAATCGCCGAGCGCAAGATCGAGCACTCGCAGGTGGGCGGTCACGCGAACGTGCTCGTTTTCCCCAATCTCGACGCCGGCAATATCGGCTACAAGCTCGCCGAACGCATCGGCGGCGCCAAGGCGATCGGCCCGCTGCTACAGGGGTTGAATTATCCCGCCAACGATCTGTCGCGCGGGTGCAGCAGCGAGGACATCTATTACGTCATCGCCGTCACCGCCGTGCAAGCGCAAGCCGCGCACGCACGCCGCGCCCATCCGTCTCAGGCACCCCACGCCGCGTGAGGGAGTCGCCGCGTCGCCGACGATGACGTCATCGTCGGCTTCGACTATGTCTATGACGGCTAGCGCCTCGCTCCGATCCAGCGAGCCACCCCGACGAGCCTCTTCGTATCGAGCGGCTCGGCCGGGTCCAACGTTGCGCAATGCCGGTAGTAAGCGCTCAAGTCGCGCCCGATGCCCAGCCCCACCACATCCACGTCTCGCAGCGTTTCATGGTGCAAAAGCACCTCCTTCAGATGCGCATCGAGATAGGTCGCGTCGTTGGCCTGCGCAGTCGCCGCATCCATCGGGCTGCCGTCCGAGATGACGACGAGGATCCGCCGCATGACCGGCAGCGCGGCCAGCCGCGAGCATGCCCACTCGACGGCCTCGCCGTCCACGCCCTCGCGAAACAGATCGGCCTTGAACAGTGCGGCGATGTCGGTGCGCGCACGCCGCCAACTATCGTTCGCGCGCTTGAATACCATATGGCAAAGCTCGTTCAGGCGTCCCGGATGCGACGGCCGTGCAGACGCGAGCCACTGAAGCCGCGCGCGCCCGCCATTCCACGCGCCCGTCGTGAAACCGAGCACTTCGGTTGGAAGCCCCGCTTGCTCGCTCGCGCGCGCGAGGCTATCGACCAGCACGGCAATCGTTTCGATCTGCGCCTTCATCGACGCCGAGCAGTCGATCAGAAAAGCGATTGCACAATCGCCGTGTGGACGCATCCGTTCTTGCATGAACACGCGCCGCTCGGCGGGCGAGCTGACGATCTGTGCCAAACGACGTCCGTCGATGCGTCCGTCTTCCTCGCCGAACGACCACCCGTCCCTGTGCGGGACGGCAAGCGCTGCCTGCAACTCGCGCGCAATGCGCGCGCTGTTGATGCCGGTTTCAGCAATGCGCTCGTCCAGCTTCGCGCGGTAGTCGCGCAGCAGCGGCCGCCGGGCCAGCGCTGCTGCGCGCACCTCGCGGTCGAACTGCGTCGTGTATGCCCGGTAACCCTGCGCGGACGGATCCAAGCTTAGGCTTGCGCCCGGCGCCGCGCTTTCAGCACCGGCCTCATGCGATTCGTCGAAGTCCACCCAGAGCGAGAACGCGCTCAACGCGTCGTCGGGTTTTCGCTCGTCATCGCCGCTATCGCCGAACATGGCGCGCGCGTGCGCGAGCATCGATGCGACCCGATGCGCCAACTCGCGCGCATGCCGTGCGTAGGCGCGTTGATCGCAACGATGGCGGCGCAATCCCGCCAGGTCCGTGCCGATCTGTGTGACGATTCCGGCGCGCGTGGCCTCGATGAGATCCTCTGTTTCGCCGAGCACGGGCCAGCCCGTCACGCGCGACCATGCAATTTGCACGACCGTGTAGACGAGGATGCCGAGGTGATCGTCGGCAAGGCCCGCCCTGAAATAGCCGCGCGACCATGACTCGAAGCGATCGCGCAGATTGCGCGCAAGCCCGTGCATGCCCGGCGCAGGCTGGGCCTCGCAGCGAATCTGCTCGAAAATCTCGAACAGCAAACGCTCGATGTAGGGCGTCGGCGATAAGGACCGGTGCAACGCCGCATCCGAATGCACGAGCCGCATCGCCGCGCAATCGGCTGCGCCGCGCAGCAAAGCGAAGTCGTCCTGCGTCGCGTCGCTGCGCAGATGCGGCGCATGCAACGGCAACGGCCGCACCTGCCGGCACAACCGTCCGCTTCGATAATGCAAAGCGGCATCGCCCGTCAGCGCGCGGGCCACAGCCGCGCACAAGCGTTCGCGGCGCACCGCGGCGCACACGGCATCAGGCGCGGACATCGTCATGTCGGCTTCAAGGCGCCGCCGCCCGCTTCGGCTTCGTGCCCTGCCTCGCCCAGTTCGACGCCGAAGCAGCGCTGATAGTATTCGCTGACGATCGGACGTTCCGATTCGTCGCATTTATTCAGGAAGGTGAGGCGAAATGCGAGTTCGGTGTCCTTGAAAATCTGGCAGTTCTCCGCCCAGTTGATCACCGTGCGCGGCGACATCAGCGTCGACAGATCGCCCGCGGCGAAACCTCGGCGCGTGAGCGCCGCCATCGCGACCATCTGCTCGACGCGCGCCCGCCCTGCCGGATCGTCCATCTCCGGCACACGAGCCAGCACGATGTCGGCCTCCTGCTCGGGCGGCAGATAACTCAGCTTCGCGACGACGTTCCAGCGGTCCATCTGCGCGTGGTTGAGCATCTGCGTGCCGTGGTAAAGCCCGTTCAGGTTGCCGAGGCCGACGGTATTGGACGTGGCGAAAAGCCGAAAGTACGGATGCGGGCGAATCACGCGATTCTGATCGAGCAGCGTGAGACTGCCGTCGCGCTCGAGGATGCGCTGAATCACGAACATGACGTCGGGCCGGCCCGCGTCGTATTCGTCGAAGATCAACGCAACGGGCCGCTGCAGCGCCCACGGCACGATACCTTCTTGGAACTCGGTGATCTGCCGGTCCTCGCGCACGACGATGGCGTCCTTGCCCACCAGGTCCAACCGGCTGATATGGCCATCCAGGTTCACACGCACGCACGGCCAGTTCAGCCGCGCAGCGACTTGTTCGATATGGGTCGATTTACCGGTGCCGTGCAGGCCCTGCACCATCACGCGCCGATTGCGCATGAAGCCAGCAAGGATCGCAAGCGTGACGTCCGGATTGAACCGGTAGGCCGGATCGATATCGGGCACGTGATCGTCGCGCTCGGCGAACATGGGCGCCATCAAACCCGTGTCGATGCCGAAGCACTCGCGCACCGATACCCTTCCATCGGGCCTGTCCTGCATGAAATCCATCGTCACCGCTTTCTCCTTTGCCTCGCCGCCTAGCCGTTCGCGCCTCGAACCACATCGTATCGCCCGCCCCCGGGCCGCCCATAGCGCCAGTGACGCCGTTTCAGTGGGTACAGCGCCGTGCGGCACGCAGCGCCCGTCGCTTTTGATCCCGAATCGATACTTTCCGTTTCAGTTTGGTCCGCGCAGCGGGGGTAGGTCTTGCGCCGTCCTTCGCCATCCGCGACAGTGAGGCGACCCCTGCGCGGCACGCATTTGCGCCGCCTCGCAAGCGCTGTCAGGAGACCCTTTCATGGAACCGGAAGTCGACTATGTCATCGTCGGTGCGGGATCGGCGGGATGTGTATTGGCCAACCGCCTGAGCGCCGATCCGCGCAACAGCGTCCTGTTGCTCGAAGCCGGGGGCGCCGACACCAATCCGTGGATCCACGTGCCGGTGGGCTATTTCAAGACCATGCACGACCCCGAGCTCGACTGGTGCTACCGCACCGAGCCCGACGCCAATCTCGCCGGCCGCAGCATCGATTGGCCGCGCGGCAAAGTGCTCGGCGGGTCCAGCTCGCTCAACGGCCTGCTCTATGTGCGCGGACAGCCCGAGGATTACGATCGCTGGGCCGAACTGGGCAACCGCGGCTGGAGCTACGCCGAGGTGCTGCCCTACTTCAAGAAATCCGAAGATCAGGAACGCGGTGCGAACGCCTATCACGGCGTGGGCGGGCCGTTGAAAGTGTCCGATCTCCGATTGCGCCGGCCCATCGCCGATCACTTCATCGCTGCCGCGCAGGAAATCGGCATCCCTTTCAATCCCGACTACAACGGGGCCAGCCAGGAAGGCGTCGGTTACTTCCAGCAGACGGCCCACAAAGGGTTTCGATGGAGCACCGCGAAGGGCTTTCTGAAACCGGCGCGCGGGCGCCGCAATTTGCGCGTTCTCACGCATGCCCAGGCCTGCTGCGTGCGCTTTGCGGGCAAGCGCGCGATCGGCGTCGAATACTTGCAAGGCGGCGAGCGCAAGTTCGTGTGCGCGCGCGCCGAAGTGATTCTCGCCTCCGGCGCGATCGGTTCGCCGCAGCTTCTGCAGCACTCGGGCGTCGGCCCGGCGAGCGTGCTGCAACGCGCCGGCGTGCCGGTGCTGTTCGATCTGCCCGGTGTCGGCCGGAACCTGCAAGATCATCTGCAAGTTCGGCTCGTGTACCGCACGCGCGAGCGCACGCTCAACGACGAAGTCAATCACCCGCTGCGCAAAGCGTGGATCGGCATGCAGTACGCGCTGTGGCGCACCGGCCCGCTGACGCTTGCCGCGAGCCAGGTCGCCATCTTCACGCGCTCGCGCCCCGACGTCGATCGGCCCGACATCCAATTTCACATGCAGCCGCTCAGCGCCGATAAGCCCGGACAAGGCGCGCATCGGTTCTCCGCCTTTACGGCGTCGGTGTGCCAACTGCGGCCGTTCAGCCGCGGCCATATCGAGATCGTCTCGCCCGATCCGCTGCGCTATCCGCTGATCCACGCCAACTACTTGTCCGACGAACGCGATCACCCGGTCGTCGTCGGCGGGATCAAAGTCGCGCGCCGCATCGCTTCCGCACCATCGCTCGCGCCGCAAATCGTCTCCGAATTTACCCCCGGCGCACAGTACCGCAGCGATGCCGAATTGCTCGATGCCGCCCGAGAATTCAGTCAGTCCATCTACCATCCCGCGTGCACCTGCAAGATGGGCAACGACGCGCTCGCAGTCGTGGACGAGCGCCTGCGCGTGCGCGGAGTCGCCCGCTTGCGCGTCGTCGATGCGTCGATCATGCCGGAGCTCGTGTCGGGCAACACCAACGCGCCGGTCATCATGATCGCCGAGAAGGCAGCCGACATGATCCTCGAAGACCGCGCGAAGCAAGCGGTCTCGCAGCTCGAACCGGCCGCCGCCGGCGTCTGACGGGTCCGCGCCCACTCAGCGCCACCACCGCAGCGGCCGGCGCAGGGAATGGCGTTCGAGCCGCACGGACGGCGCGGCGTCGAGAAAGGCGAATGCGCGGCGCGCTGCCGGCCCCTCCTCACGCTCGCGTTCCTCGTCGGCTTCCACGGTACGCGCCGTGTCGATGAACAAGGCGGCGACCAGACCCAATGCGAGCAAACCGGCCGAGACCATGAACGGCGCGTTGTAGCTGCCGGTGTGTTCGATCAGATAGCCGAACGCAACGGGAGAAATCATTCCCGCGATGCCGAACCCGGTGTTCATCATCCCGCCCGCAGTCCCGGCATACTTGCCGGCGATGTCGAGCGGCAGCGTCCACAGCACCGGATTCGTGATCTCCAGAAAGAAGAACGAGCCGGTGAGCAGCCATACCGCCGTCAGCGGATCGGCGACCGAAATCATCGGCAAGAGAAATGCGAGCGAACCGCCCATGCCCACGACGAGCACGGAGCAACGCGCAAGGCGCAGCCGCCCCGTGCTTTTGTAGATGCGATCCGACACCACGCCGCCCAACGTGTCGCCCACCACTCCGGCGAGCAGCGGCAATGCCGTGAAGAGCGCGAGATGCTTCAGATCGAAGCCGCGCGATTCCTTCAGGTACGACGGCAGCCACGTCAAATAGACCCACAACAGCCAGCCATAACAAAAGTCGACGAACGTGACGAGCCACATACGCCGGATCAGCTTGCGCCACGGCGTAGGCGCACGCTTGGCTCGCTCGCAATCGCCGCTTCGGTAGCCGATCTCCGCGGTTTCCTCCTGCGTGATGCGACGATTCTGCTCTGGCGTGTTCGTGAATACGAACAAATAGAGCACGGTCCAAGCGAGGCTCGCGATACCCAGCAAGATGAACGCATCGCGCCAGCCTCCCGCGACGACGACGGCGAGCACGAGCGGCGGCGTCACGGCCCCGCCCAGACGCGCGAAGCTGTGCGTGATGCCTTGTGCGAAGCCCCGCTCGCGCACGGGCATCCAGTAGGTGAAGGCACGCGTCGCAGAGGGGAATGCCCCTCCTTCGCCGATCCCGAGCAGGAAGCGAAGCACGACGAGCGTCGCGACACTGCCGGCGAATCCCGTCGCCAGCGTGGCCGCGCCCCAAATCAGCGAGAGCACGGTGAGGACGACTTTCGGGCCAAATTTGTCCGACAGGCATCCGCCGATGATCTGCATTGCCGCGTACGGATAAGCGAATGCCGAGAAAACGAGGCCGAGTTGCACGGTGGTCAGGCCCATTTCGTGGCGGATCAGCGGCCCTGCGACCGCGATGTTCACGCGGTCGATGTACGAGATGAAGTACATGAGGCACATGACCGCCAAAATGATGTGGCGCGTCTTCACGCGCTGCGCACGTTGTTTCATGTCGATGTCTCCTACCGTCTCTTTCTTGGGAAATTCGGTGTCTTTATCGGGCCGGGCGCGAGCGCTGCCGGCGCCGCTGTCGGCCCGCCGCTATCGGGCCGCCCTTGCGCGTTCGCAACCCGCGCCGGGTGCCCGTCAGTCGGGCGGCGGCACGACGAGCTTCAGGCGCTGCACCTTGCCGGACGGGCCGCGCGGCAGTTCGCTGACGAAATGGAATTCCTTCGGCGTCTTGTACCGGCCCAGCTCCCGCAGGCAGTGCGCGCGCAACTCCGCGGCGTCGGGCGCGCCGTTCCAATGCGCCTCGCGCGCGACCACGAACGCGACGATCTCCTGCCCGTAAGCCGGATCGGGCACGCCCACCGCGGCCGCGTCGAACACGCCCGGGTGGCGCAGTAGCGCTTCGTCGATTTCGCGCGGCGCGATGTTCTCGCCGCCTTTGATGATCAGTTCCTTCGCGCGGCCGTTGATGTAGAAATAGCCGTCGTCGTCGCGGTACCCGAGATCGCCCGTACGCAGCCAGCCGTCCGCCGTGAAGGCCTTGGCGGTTTCGTCCGGCCGCTTGTAGTAGCCCTGCATGATTTGTTCGCCGCGCAGCACGATTTCACCGGCCTCGTATGGCGCGCATTCGCGGCCCTCGCGATCGATCACCTTCGCCTGCGCTCCCGAGGGCAGTCCAATGCTGCCGATGCGCCGCAATGCCGGCTCATACGGGTTGCTGAAGACCGGCGCGGCCGTTTCGGTCATCCCCATCGTTTCGATGATGCCGATGCCAAAGCGCGCCTCGAACGCGCGATGATGGTCGGCGGGAAGCGCCGCCGACGCCGTGCGGCAGAACCTGAGCGCCGAGAGGTTGCACCCTTCCGGTTGTTCCCCGCTCAGCAAATACGCGACGATCGTCGGCACGAGGTTGATCCAGGTGCAGCGCGAGCGCGAAACGTCGTGCCAGAACGTGCGCGCCGAAAAACGCGGCGTCATCACGACCGAGCCGCCGTGGTAAAGCGGCGCGAGCAGCGTCACGACGAGGCCATTGATGTGATAAAGCGGCAACGATGCGAGCACGCGGTCGCCCATGCCGAGCCGGTGCTCGGCGCTGATGTTGCGGGCATTGGCCAGTAGATTGCCGTGGCTCAGCAGCACGCCTTTGGGCGCGCCGGTCGTTCCGGACGTGTACATCAACAACGCGACGTCGTTCGGCTCGACGCAAGCTTGCACCGGATCTTCGTCCACGGGTTCTTCCTCGGCGCCCGCCGCCGCAGTTTCGGCCAGCGCGAGACGGCACGCCGCCAGCGCCGGCAATTCGAGCGCATCGGGCGCCGTACGGACGAGCGCGATGTTTCGCGTAGACGCTTGCTCGGAAAGCGCAGAGCATGCGCCCGCGATCGCCTCGGCCGTCTCGTCGCAGACGAAAATCATCCGGGTATCCGAGTGCTCGACGATGTAGCGCAACTGCGAAGCCTGACACAGCAGGTTCAGAGGATGAACGACGAGCCCGCTATACATCGCCCCGAGCAGCAGCGTAGCCGTCTGCGTGCCGTTGCCCATGAACACGGATACGACGTCGCCCCGCCGCAGTCCCGCCGCCCGAAAGCGCGCCTCGAGCGTGCGGCACTGCGCACGCAACACGGAGAAGGTGATCGCCGTTGCCTCATCGGTACGCGCATCATCGTTTGCGGAGGCGGTCAACAGAAACGGCTCGTCTGGAGATTGCATCGCGCGCATATCGATCAAGGCGCGCAGCGTCGTAGGCGTTTTCATCGGCCGACGCTCCTGAAGTATTCACCGAGCAGCGCGTCGACTTCGGGCACACGCTCCTCGATCGGATAAGCCACCCGCGTCACGTTCAGGTAATAGCGGTAATCGAGGTTGCCCGAAAAATTGTTGCGCCCCCAGGTGCCGCATCCCATCGACAGCGAGAAGGGCAGCCCGTTGTTGAAGTTGCCGCCCGTTGCGAGGCAATGCGCTTGATTGACGATCACGCGCGCAACGGGCAAGTGCTCGCCCAATTGGACTGCGTAATCGAGGTGCGCGGTATGCAAGCCCACCGAGTGGCCCGCGCCCATATAGGCGTAGAGCTCGCGCACGATGCTGACCGCCGCCTCGAAATCGCTCGCACGATAGAGCGCAAGCACAGGCGCGAGCTTTTCGCCCGAAAACGGGTGCTCGACCCCGAAGCCGCTTTCCTCGACCATCAAAAACGCCGGCTCGCGCGCCGCGATCTCGTCCAGCCCGGCCGTTTGCGCGATACGCGCCGCCGGCTTTGCGGTGCAGTGCTCCGAGAGCTTTCCGTCGCGCCACATCGCCGCTTGCAGCCGGGCTTTTTGTGCCGCATCGAGCAATACGCCCCCGCATCGTTGCAGCGCACCGAGCATGGCGTCATAGATCGCATCCTCGATCACGACGCTGTTTTCGGAAGAGCAGCTCGTCGCGTTGTCGAACGTCTTGGACAGCGCGATCTTGCGCGCCGCATCGTCGAGAACGGCCGAGCGTTCGACGATCGACGCGACATTGCCCGCTCCAACGCCGAAAGCCGGCGTCCCGCTCGCGTAGGCCATGCGTACGTTCGCTTGCGAGCCCGTCGCGACGACGAGGTCCGCTCGGGCCATCAACTCGGCGCTGGCCGCTTTGCTGACGGGGGCCGGTAGCAGTTGCACGAGCGCCCGGTCGAGCCTGGCTTTGTCAAACTGCTGATGAATGAACTCGACGAGCAACGCGCACGACGTATACCCCTTGGGCGATGGCGATACGATCACTGCGTTGCCGCATTTGAGCGCGTTGACGATCTTGTTCGCGGGCGTGGCCGCAGGGTTGGTGGATGGCGTCACCGCAGCCACGACGCCGACCGCCCGTGCGATCTCGACGATACCGCGCTCGGCGTCGCGTGCGATCACGCCGCAAGTGGGCTTGCCGTGCAAATCGCGCAGCAGCCCTAGCGTCTTGCGGAAGTTCTTTTGAACTTTATCCTCGACGTTGCCGAGGCCGGTGTCGCGCACCGCGAGCTCGGCGAGGCGGCGATTGCGGCCCGGCTCCATGATCGCCCAGGCCGCCGCGGCCGCAGCCGTATCGAGCGCCGTTTGGCCGGCGTGTTCGAAGGCGCGCTGCGCCTCGCGTGCGCGGGCGACGAGCGCACCCACCTCGCTCCTCACGTCGTCCGCAGCCGGCGAGCTTGCCGTTTCAGCCGTTGTAGCCCTCACGTTCATACACGCTCCCATTGCGATAAAGATTGGCGGTACAGCCAATCTAAGCGGCGGCGAGAGCGCACGAGTCCCGTTTCCTGACCATTCGTCGACTGCACTCGCTCGCGGAGGAAAAAACGCGAATTTCGGGACTTCCCCCAGTCCCGAAAACCGCGCGATCCGATACACAATGAAGGCGGCGCGGCGAGCGCGCCTGGTGCCTGATGGGGAGAGAGCATGTCGGGATCGAATCAGTCGAATGCGGCGGCGGTGCGAGCGTTTCGTGTGCTCGAAACGTTGGCGGCGGCTGGCCGCCCCTTATCGATGATGGATCTTGCAACCACGCTCGACCTGCCGAAACAGACGATGCACCGCATCCTCGTGCAGTTGACCGATGCGTGGCTCGTCACGCGCGGTGCGGGCGACAAACGCTACGAGTGTTCGCCGCGCGTGCGCATGCTGGCCGTAAACGTGCTCATGCATGCCGGCCCGGCAGCCGCGCGCCATGTATTGCTCGAGCAGCTCGTGGCGAAGATCGGCGAGACATGCAACTTGACGATGCTGTCGGGCAACGACGTCGTCTATATCGACCGCGTGGAAACGGAGTGGCCGTTGCGCATGCATTTGCAGCCGGGGTCGCACGTGCCGCTGCATTGTTCCGCCAGCGGCAAGCTCTTGATCAGTTTTTTGCCGAAGGATCGGCGCGAACGCGTGATCGACACCCTACCGCTACGGCCCTATTCCGAGCGCACGATCACGAGCCGCGACGTGCTGCGCAAGGAGCTCGCGTTGACGCGCCGGCGCCGGTTGGCGGTCAACGACCAAGAGCACCTTCAGGGGCTGATCGCCATCGCGGTGCCTGTCATGCTCGACCGTCACCGCGCCTGCGCTGCCATTGCGGTGCAGGCGCCGGTCGGGCGGCTCACGCTACAGGATTTGCTAGCCTTCGAACCGGATTTGCGGCACGCCGCCGAAGAAACCGCCAAGACGTTCCGTGATTGATGCGACGGCGATCGAGTCCGTGCCGCGGCGGCGCATTGGGCTCACGCCGCCATTACAAGGCCGACGACTCAGTGCTTGATCGCCTGTATCGCGACTCACCGCTCGCGGAACGCCTCGGCCTTCGCCCGATTGCCGCAGGTCCGCATATCGCACCAACGCCGCCCGGCGCCGCGGCCACGATCGACGAAGAACCAGGTGCAGCGGCCACACTGGCGTACCCGGCCCAAGTCTTCGCTGCGCATCAGGTGCTCGAAAGCGAGCGCAACTGCATCGATCCAGCGCCATGCCGTCTGCACGTCGGGCCGCCATACGAATCGGCCGTCGAAAGACATGAACGTGCTGCGACCGATCGCGTCCCGGATCGCCGCGGCAAGCCCGTCCAAGGCTCGCCGATCGCCAACCCCGCTCGTCACATGGACGATCGCCGCGTACGCGTCTTCACGGAAACGATGGAGCGCTGCCAACTCGTCCGCGCCCTCCCATTCCGGCTGCTGACGCAAACGCGTCAGGTCAGCCGGCGCGAGTAGTCCTGCAGCGACAGCCCAAGTGTGCACGTCGTGCCATTGCACGAGCTTCTCTTCCATGCGCGTCTTGCCCTTGTCGGCCACCGTATTGAGAAAATCCAACGCAGGGTGACCACCGACCAGCTCGGCGTCGCTCCATCGATGCCCTTGAGGCGAATGTTGACTCGAAGTAACCATTAATTTCGATTTGACGGTTGCGCCTACACCCGGCGACGAGTAACCTATTATACGCATACAACAGGTTACCTAAAGGTGCAACGATGCTCGAACTCACAAACCGCTTCAACTTCGAAGGCCATCAGATCGCGTGGGGCAAGCTGGGCGACGGCCCGCCCCTTGTGCTCGTACATGGCACGCCGTTCTCGTCGCAGGTATGGCGCCGGATCGCGCCGTGGCTCGCGCTGACGCACCGCGTTTTCTTCTACGATCTGCTCGGGTACGGCCAATCCGACATGCCGGACGCGGACGTGTCGCTGGGCATGCAGAACAGGCTGTTTGGCGCAATGCTGCGCGAATGGGGCATCGAGCGCCCCAAGGTGCTCGCACACGATTATGGCGGCGCGACAGTGCTGCGCGCGCATTTCCTCGATGGCATCGACTACGCCGAGCTGACGCTCGTGAACCCTGTCGGGATCACACCGCAAGGTTCCCCGTTCGTGCAGCACGTGGCGCAGTACCAAGCCGCATTCACCGGGCTGCCGCCCTATGCGCATCGCGCCCTCGTCTCGGCATATATCAGCAATGCGGTTGCACGCCCGCTGAGCGAGGAAGCGTTGGCAATCCATCGCTCGCCGTGGCTTACGGCGTCCGGCCAGGCCGCCTTCTATCGACAGATCGCTCAGATGGACCAGCGCTATGTCGCCGAGGCCGAGGCGCGCTATGCGCCGCCGGATTTCCCGGTCCGTATCGTCTGGGGTGAGAGCGACGCCTGGATTCCGCTCGAACAGGGGCAGGCGCTCGCGGACCGAATCGCGCACGGCATGCTGATCAAGGTGCCGGGTGCCGGGCATCTCGTTCAGGAGGATGCGCCCGAAGCGATCATCTGCGCAGTGCTCGGCGGAGCCGGCCGTTGAACGTCACCTGTTCGCACTTCGTCACGCGCTTTCCTCGTTGCTTGCGCCGCCATTACGTCTCGAAGGGGCTTGGCTCTCGGGCACCGCTACTCGCGAAATCATCCGCGCATGATTCATAATCTCTCTACGGCCGGTCCTATCTCCAGCAGCAGGGGAAAAGGACAGAGATCGTCCATGCGGTTTTCGAGCGGGTCCAGAACAGTTTATTGACATGCAACACACGATAACCAACTTCGAGGTTTTAGGCCGACTCGTTTTTGCAGCGCTGCTTGGCAGCGCCATTGGCTTCGAGCGCGAGCGGATGAACTGGGCCGCGGGATTGCGCACACACATGCTCGTGTGTGTGGGCTCGTCGTTGATCATGCTGGTCTCGGCGTTCGGATTCGCCGATGTGTTGGGCGAAAAGAACGTCGTACTCGATCCGTCACGGATCGCCGCCCAAGTCGTATCAGGCATTGGTTTCCTCGGAGCCGGTTCGATTCTTCTGCGCGGGGAGATCGTGCGTGGACTCACGACGGCCGCGAGCCTGTGGTCCGTCGCAGGCGTCGGCCTGGCGGTCGGTGGTGGGATGTACACTGCCGCTATCGGCGCCACCATCATCATCCTGGTCATTCTTGCCGGGGTGAAACCGCTCGAACGTCGTTTTATTTCGGTCAAGCAACAGCGCAGTATCCACATGCTGGTCGAGCGCGGCAGCGTGTCGCTCGATAGTGTTCACGAGGCCCTCGGTACGGGTAGCGTCCGGGTCAAGCAGTTCATCGTCCAGCAGTCCGAAGACGATCCCGAACTCGACGACGTGCAGATCGGACTGTCTCGCACCGCGGACAGCGACTTCGCCGCTATCTGTGCACGACTGGCGGCAATGTCCGGCGTTCGCGAATGCCGAAACGCCGGATGACGGCCTTCTCGGGTCAACGATCACCGCTCAGCGCGGCCACATCCGCACCGCGAGCGCGGCCATCGACGACACCACCGCAAGCGCGATCACGCCAGCCCAGCCCCATTGCGCCAGAGCCAAGCTACCGATGCCCGCCCCCGCCGCCATGCCGATGAACATTCCGACGAACAGCACCGCATTCAAACGGCTACGCGACGCAGGATCGATGCCGTAGACGATCGTCTGATGTGCGATCAACGTCGCCTGGACACCGAGATCGAAGCCGACCGTCGCGAGCGCAAGCACGACCAGATGCGTATGAGGCTCCATCGTCAGACCGATTGCCATCGCCGCGAACGAAAGCGTCGCAATAGCAATGCCGATGCGCGTGACCAATTCCGGCCCGCGGCGATCGGCCAAGCGCCCGGCAATGGGCGCGGCCAACGCGCCGGCCGCACCGGCAAGACCGAATGCGCCCGCCACCGAGCTGCCGAGGTGAAACGGCGCGCCGTGCAGCATGACAGCCAGCGTCGACCAGAACGCGCTGAAGCCCACTGAAAGCAGCCCTTGCGCGAACGCGGCGCGACGCAACGCGCGGTGATGCCACCACAGATGCGCGAGCGAGCCGATCAAGGCGCGATACGACAGATGCGTCGTCGGCTTGAACGACGGCAGTCCCCGCCAAGCAGCCGCGCCGATCGCTGCGACGCTTGCCGCCGCAGCGAAGAACATTGCCCGCCAGCTCGCATGCTCGGCGACGAAACCGCTCACAACGCGCGACAGCAAAATGCCGAGCAACAAACCCGTCATCACCGTTCCGACGATCTTGCCGCGATTCGCGTCGGGCGCAAGCGTGGCCGCCGCAGGCACGATGTCCTGCACCATCGTCGCCGATAAGCCGATCGCGAAACTGGCTGCCAGCAAGTATCCGATCGACGGGGAAACCGCCGCGAGCAACAAAGCGCCGACGAGCGCAGTGGCCTTGACGAGAATCACGCGGCGCCGATCGAACCGGTCGCCGAGCGGCGCAAGCAGCAAGATGCCAAGCGCATAGCCGAGCTGCGTCAGCATCGGCACCATTCCAACGACGCGTGTGGACGCGCCGAGATGAGTCTCGAGTATGCCGAGCATCGGCTGGCTGTAATAAAGCGTGGCAACGCCAAGGCCGGCGGCAGCCGCGAGCAGCAACACCAGGCGAGGACTGAGCGCAGCGGTCGAGGCTTGCGTCCGCGCGGTCTGCGGTAAAGCCGAGGACGCTGCATAGAGGGTCTGTGAAGTGGACATCGTCGGATCCTTATTCGGGTGTCGAATCAATGGACGCGAGTGTGCCGTTCCTGCCATCGCCCTGGTAGTACCGCAGGACGCAGATTTGTTATACGCTGAGCGTATGACAACAAAAGCTCGCCCTTTCGCCGCCCCAGGCGCCCGCTCGCACAGCTCGGAAGGTTTCACCGACAGTGCGAGCCAGCGTTTCGAGCTCATGGAAACGTTCGTGCGTATAGTCGAGGCCGGCAGCTTGTCGGCTGCCGCGGCGCAAATGCGAACGACACAGCCCACGATCAGCCGCCGCTTGCAGACGCTCGAACGGTCGCTCGGCGTGAGACTGCTGCAGCGCACGACGCACGCGATGCGGCTGACGGTCGATGGCGAACGGTGCTTCAAGCGCGCCAAGCAGTTGCTGGCGAGTTGGGCATCCTTCGAGGCCGACGTACGCGGGGCGCAGGAGGAGCCCGAGGGATTGCTGCGAGTGGCGGTGCCGCACGCGTTCGGTCAACACAGATTGGTCGAACCGCTGGCAACGTATTTGAGCGATCACCCGCGCGTATCGGTCGAGTGGTTGCTGCGCGACGATGTGCGGGATTTCATCGCCAACGGCATCGATTGCGCGATCCAGGTGGGCGAGCCCAGCGATCCCGCTGTGGTGGCGGTCCGGCTGTCGAATGTCTCGAGGATCGTGGCGGCTTCGCCGTCGTTGCTCGAATATGGCGCGGTGCCGGAAGAACCGGAACAACTGATGTCTCTACCGTGGCTCGCGTTGCGGACGTATTACCGAACCGAGTTGACGTTGACACATGCAGATACGGGCGAGAAGCGCCGCATCTCGATCAACCCGCGCATGAGCACGGACAACTTGTATGCGCTTCGCAGCGCGGCACTGCTCGGCATCGGTGCATGCGCGAGCTCGGCTTGGCTGCTTGCAGATGACCTCGCCGCGCAGCGCCTCGTCCACCTCGCGCCAAAGTGGCAGGCCGCGGCACTGCCCGTTTACATCATCTATCCGCACGCGCAGTTTTATCCATCCCGGTTGCTGCGGTTCGTCGCGCTGATGCGTGAGGCCGTCCCGCTTGCGATAGGCGGCCTGTAGCGGATTCAGGCAATCCGCGCACCGACGGCCACGACAATTGCGGCCGTCGGTCGCGGGCCCGTCGAGGCCGAATCTACGCCCGACGGATCAGTTTCCAAAGAACGAGAAGCACCACCGCGCCGGCCGTCGCCGTTATGATCGATGCGATGAACCCGCCGCCAATGTGAATCCCCAGCACCCCCGCGAGCCAGCCGCCCGCGAATGCGCCAATGATACCGACGACGATATCGCCCAGTAGCCCGAAGCCTCCGCCGCCCACGATCAAGCCTGCCAGCCAGCCTGCGATGGCGCCGATCACGAGCCAAACGATAATTCCATGTGCTGCCATTTACATTCTCCTTTTGTCGTCACGGTGGCACTCCCCGCTATGCCCTCGCTGTGTCGGGCGATGTAGGGTAGCGGCTTGAAACGAAGAAATCTGTCAAAAATTGTTAGAACCGCAGGAACCAGATGAAAGCAACCGACACCCCCGATACAGCTCGGAACCGCGCCGGCACTCGCAATATCGCATTGGCGGCGAGCCTCGCTTTGATCGCCTTCTCGCTTCGCACGCCGATTACGAGCGTGGGCCCGATCCTGCTGGAAGCGGTTCGCGCAACAGGGCTGACAACCACCGGCGCGAGTTTGCTGACAACCCTTCCATCGCTCTGCTTCGGGTTGTTCGGGCCGATTGCGCCGATGCTGTCTCGTCGTATGGGCAGCGAACGGGCGTTGCTTCTCCTGCTGACGCTGCTTGCCGCGGGCACGGCATTGCGGGTCATACCGTCCTGGCAGCTTCTGTATCTCGGTCAGGTGGTGGCCTGTTTTTCGATTGGTTTGATGAACGTGCTGCTGCCCGGCGTCGTCAAGCGCGACTTTCCGCATCACGTCGCGCTCATGACGGGGCTCTACAGTGCCGCAATGTGCGCGGGTGCGGCGACCGCCGCGGCAGTCACGGCGCCAGCGGCAAACGCGATCGGGCAGCTATTCGGCAACACGAGCGGCAATGCGTGGGCATGGGCCTTGGCGATGTGGGCTCTGCCCGCTGTTTTCGCGATACTCATGTGGAGCACTCAACTCCCTCCCGCCGGCACGCGCATCGAAAGGACCTCACGGGTCATGCGCGGTCTATGGCGAGACCCGCTCGCCTGGCAGGTCACGCTGTTCATGGGCTCGCAATCGTCATTGGCGTACATCGTGTTCGGCTGGCTTCCCACCGTTTTGCGCATGCGAGGCATGAGTGCGGTCGATGCGGGGCTCATGCTTTCGCTCAGCGTGATGGCTCAGGCCGCGGCCTCTTTGCTGCTGCCATTTCTGATCGCGCGTCTCCCTGACCAGCGCTGGGTGAACGTCGGCGCGTTGTTGCTGACCGGGCTGAGCCTCGTGGGGTGTTTCTTCGCGCCGATCTCGACGATGTGGGGCTGGGCAGTGTTGCTCGGCATCGCGCAGGGAAGCGCCTTCACACTCGCCCTCACGGTCATCGGGTTGCGCTCGGGCGATTCGCATGTTGCCGCTCAGCTCTCGAGTATGGCGCAAGGCATCGGCTATCTGATCGCGTCGAGCGGCCCCTTCATCGCGGGTTCGCTCCTGCATGCAACCGGCTCGCTTTACAGTCTGGCATCCCTGTGCGCCGCCGTCTGCGCCGTGTCGGCGGGATTCGGTTATGCCGCGGGCCGGCGCGTGCATGTCCGAACCGGAGCCTCGCCGCGCGGACAGTCTTGAGACCTCGGTCCGCCGAACCGCCGGGTCCGCGCGCGAACGCCTGAATGCCTGAACGCGCGCGTTCGACATTGCATTCGCCGCAAGCTGTGTCATCGATTCGTCACATAGCGTCCACTCGGGCATCGGTACATTTTCCCCTTGTCTCAATATTTGACAGCGATAGAGGGAATCTTCCCGGTTTCAGTGTGGATGACGCAACAATACGGAAATCCCTACGGCGCCCATTCTTACTATTTCTCGCAAAGCGCCGTATCGTTTAACGACCGCTGCCCCGATGGCTCCCGGCCTGACCCGAACCCATCGGCGAAACGCCAATGAGGCATTGCGGCCACCGTCCGCGTATTCGATTCAGTCAATCGCATATCAAACAATCCACTGCCCCACATCTTTTGAGTTGTTGAGTACCCTGAACCATTGCATCGCAAAACGAGAACGAGTCATGATGAGTTGTACTGACGAGCCCCACCTGTTCTGGTTCAGTCCGCGTGCACACGCCGCGCCCGCCAACATTCAAGCGCACGGAGCCGTTGCGCTTTCGTCGCCGTGCGAGCTCGACAACACCGAGCCTGCCGTTGTCTTCCTGGACTGCCGCGAGGCGGATGCGGCAAACGAATTGGCGAAGATGCGGGCCGAAACCGGCCCGAAACCCTACCTCATTCCCGTCGTGCGCCAACTTACGGCGGAGCGTGTCGTTTCGCTCGTCGTGCACGGCGCCAACGATGCGGTCACGGAGCGGGACATCGAACAGCCCGAAGGCATCATTCGGGACGCGAAAGGGCATGCGGGCTTGATTGGTCTCGCACTCGGCACGCAGGCCGGGCTCGCTCAAATACAGGCTCATGCGAATGCCATGGGTTCGCCCGTCTTCATGAAGGACGCCGATGGCATCTACATCGGCTGCAACGATCGATTCGAGAATTTTCTCGGCTTCGGACGCCAGGCCATCCAGGGCAAGACAGTGTATGACGTCGCGCCGTCGGAGCTTGCATTGACCTACCATCGTGCCGATCTGGACCTCGTGTCCTCGGGTGGGCTCCAAAGCTATGCCACCGGCGTGCGGCACGCCAGCGGCAAGATTTGCATGGTCCGCTTTTTCAAAAGTGCGATTCGCGACAGCGCTGGCCGCATCGCCGGTATCGTCGGCGCCATGCACGATATTGCCGATGTGCGCGGCCTGCGCGATACGCATGCCGAGTTTCAATCGGTCGCCCGCGAAATCAACGCCGAACTCGGCGGCGCACACGGGGCCCCGCCGGCGGTCGACCCCGACGCGCCCGTCGTCGAGCGCATCGCGCAACGCAACGCGGCTGCGCTCGCGCAGCTTTACAGGACCTATCACCGCCGTTTGACGCGTTTTCTCAATCGCATGAGCTGGAACGAGCAGTTGATCGAGGAGGTGATCAACGACACGTTCCTGGTTGTCTGGAACAAAGCCGCGCAATTCCGCTACGACTGTGCGGCGTCGACCTGGATCATGAGCATCGCGTACCGCTGCGCGCTGAGCGCGTTGCGCCGCGAGCGCCACACGCGGCTGCTCGTACCGCTCGACGATTCCTACGCACTCATGCACTACTGGCACGACTACGAATCGAGCGATCTCATTTCCAAAGCACTCAACCTGCTGCCGGACGAACAGCGTCTGGTCATGTCGCTCGCCTACGTGCTCGGCCACTCCATGACGGAAATCGCCGACATCATCGATAGGCCGCCAGCCACCGTCAAGGCAATCCTGCATCGCGCCCGAAACAGTTTGCGGCGTGCGATGTCCACCCTCGGTCACTAACCGGGCGGCGATGCCCTGCTCCTCTTTTGGTACGATCGCGGCTTTCGTTCTCGTTTTGCCTCGTACCGATAGATGATCGAGCCCGTCCAGCAATTGCTTCTCTCGGCGCGCAAACTGGCGCTTGCCGGATGCGCACGCCTGCGGCGCCCCACGCGGCGGGGCATCGCACTCGCGCTCGCGGCGGTCCCCGTGCTGTTTGTGCTCTACGTCCTGGCGCTGATCCCTCTGACTCCCGGTATCGGCGACATCCGCAAGGCACGCGTCGATCGCCCCGCGCAGATTCTTTCGTCGGACGGAAAGCTGCTGGCCGAATTCAAGCCGTCGAACCGCGAATGGGTCAAGCTGGCCGATATCTCGCCGCGCGTCATCGATGCGCTGATCTCCACCGAGGACCATCGCTTCTACCAGCATCACGGTATCGACTGGCGGCGCACGATCGGTGCGGCGCTCCATACGTTCTCGGGCGACCGCCAAGGCGGCTCCACGATCACGCAACAGCTCGCCCGCAATCTCTATCCCGACGAAATCGGACGCGCGCCAACGCTCACACGCAAGCTCAAGGAAGCGATTACCGCGCTGAAGATCGAGGCTGTCTACCGCAAGGACGAGATTCTCGAGACGTACCTCAATACGGTGCCGTTCCTCTACAACGCGTACGGAATAGAAATGGCCGCGCGCACGTATTTCGACACGTCGGCCGCGGAACTCGACGCGCGCCAGGCCGCGACGCTCGTCGGAATGCTCAAAGGCAATGCCTATTACAACCCGAGGCTCAACCCCGCGCGGGCGCTGCAGCGACGCAACACGGTGCTTGCCCAGATGGTCAAATACGGGCGGCTCACGCCGGCCCAGTACGCGTCGCTGCAAGCGCGTCCGCTGGGCATCGATTTCGAGCGGCAGACCGAGCCGCCCGGACCCGCGCCTCATTTCGCGCAGCAGTTGCGCAAATGGCTGATCGCTTGGGCCGATCGCAACGACTACAACATCTATGCCGATGGCCTCGTCGTGCATACGACGATCGACGCGAGACTGCAGACGATGGCAACGCAGGCCGTCGCATGGCAGACGAGTCAGTTGCAGAGCATAGCGAACCGCGCCTGGTCGGGAAGAGAAGGTTGCTCCGCGGCCAATCCGACTTTCGTCGCGTTCATGCGCGAGACCGATCTCTACCGCGCCGCCCGCGCGGCGGGTCAAAGCGAGTCGGATACGGTGAAGCAACTGGCGCGCGATCCATCCTTCATGCGCGCACTCTGCACTGCGAAGACCGACATCCAGGCGGGTTTTCTCGCGATCGACCCGCGCACGGGCGAGATCCGCGCGTGGGTGGGCAGCCGCGACTTCGCGCGCGAGCCGTTCGATCACGTTCAACAAGCGCGGCGGCAGCCTGGCTCGACATTCAAACCGTTCGTCTACGGCGCCGCCTTTGCGGCCGGCGCGAAAGCCGACGACAAGCTCGTCGACCAACCCGTCGCAATCGCGCTCAAGGGCGGGGAAATCTGGCGCCCCGCCGACGAAACACCTGCGAATGGCGACGCGTTCACGCTGCGGCGCGCGCTCGCCCTTTCGCGCAACCGGATCACCGCGCAGGTGATCGAACGCGTCGGCCCGGCCAAGGTCGCCCGGTTGGCCCGCGCGATGGGTGTGCGCGAGAGTCCGCTCGAAGAGGTGCCCTCGCTCGCACTCGGCACCAGTCCCGTGACGCTGAAAGAAATGGTCGCGGCCTATGGCACCATCGCCGACGACGGCGTGTACCGCGCACCGCAAATGGTCACGCGAATCGACGATGCGAACGGTAACGTGCTCGCCGAATTCGCTCCGGCACAAGCCGAGCGGGCGCTTGCCCCGGATGTCGATCGTACGCTCGTCGATGCAATGCGAGATGTCGTGAACTACGGCACCGGTTCATCGATTCGCAGCCGCTTCGGCATTCGCGCCGACGTTGCCGGCAAGACGGGCACGACGCAAGACGGCGCGGATGGATGGTTCATTCTCATGCATCCGGAATTGGTGGCAGGCGCGTGGGTAGGGTTCGACGACGGGCGCGTCACGCTGCGCAGCGATTATTGGGCGCAAGGCGCGCATACGGCATTACCGATCGTCGGGGAGTTCTTTCAGCGGGCGTTGCGTGCACGAATCGTCGATGCGCGCGTGCGATTCGATACGGTAGCAGAGCCTTCCGCGTTCGAACAATTCCGCTCGCGCTTGAGCGAACGGCTGCAAGGATGGCGCGAGGCGCTCTTCGGCGGCGCGCCGCGGCAACGAGCTGCGACCGGCGCGGTTCGGACTCCAGAGGCTCCGCGGCCGCCGTCCGCCAGTGCGAGCGAAGAGGCGAGCGCTGCAACGAACGTCAACGAATCCGCCGGCGCCGCGGTGCAGGATACTATCGAGACGCCGGCACAGCCGGCTGCGGCTGCGGCTGCGTCGGTGCCTGCGCCGGTGCCGGCGAGTATGTCGCAAGCAGCGTCCGCGCCGCCCCTCCCTGCTGTGCCCGATGCGGGCGGCGCGGCCTCGGAACCGGCGCAAACGGCGCCATCCGCACCGCCGGATATGGAGCGTGAAAGCGGCCCCCAACAGCAGTGACCAGCGTTGCCCGATTTCGGGTAGCCGTGAGCACGCGGAGCCACGCTCCGGTCGATGGGCTGAGAAGCTTGTTCCGCTCTTGTTGCTTTGCTTGCCGCAGAACTATTGCCAGCTCTTGACGCGAGATTGACGCATGCAACCGACCCTTACCGCCATACTGCCCTGCAACGATCTTGACCGCACCGAGGCGTTTTTCGCACGGCTGGGCTTCAAGCGCGAGGCAGGCAGTCTCGGCGACTATCGCATGCTCGGCGACGGTTTCGGAGGGCAAGTCCATCTCAATCCGGCTGTCGAAGGGTGGCTCCTGCCGGGGCGCAATCCGTTCGGGCTTTACCTCTACCGCGAGGATGTAGATGAACTCGCCGCCGTGTTCGGTGCCGAAATCCTCGGAAGCGGCGACCCGAGCGACAAACCGTGGGGAATGTACGAGTTCGCGCTGAACGCACCCGATGACGTGTTGGTCAGAGTGGGATGGCCGACACGCCTGCGCCGCTCTTCGCGAGGCTAGCCAGCACACGTGCCGCAGCCCTCTCTCCAGAGCAAAGACTCGAGTTCGTCGTCGAACCGGAAAAGTAGTCTCCGGCCAGTTGCACCGGCGAGCCCCAATCGACCGATTGAACGAAGCGCCGCAGCGCCGACAGGTGCCCGGGAGCATTCACCGCGATCGATGGGCTCCACCGTTGTACATGCGTCCATTGCACGTCTGTCAGCAGATGCGGCAGTGCGCCGGCGAGCGTATCGAGCGCGGCTTTCCCGATCGCATCGTCGTCGAGATCGGCCCGCGGGTCGCTCCACGTCTGCCGCCAGTACGTCGTGACCAAGCCGCGGCCGGCGGGCGCTCGACCCGGTGCCTTGTTGTGTTCGAGGACGATCGCTCCGAGGTCTGGTTGTTCGACGCGGGGTACGAGCAGAAAACACGCCGGCTCAGCGGGCGGGACCGATAGCGCGAACGAGACATTGACGCATCTGCCATAGCGCACGCTCTCGAGAAACGCGCGCTGATCCGGCGTCCAGTTTCGATAAAGCTGCGCTGCCTGACGCGCAGGCAACGCAATGACGCACGCGGCGGCCTCCGTGCTGCGCTGGTCCCCCTGCGCATCGCGCCACGTGACCGTGACTCCCGCTCGCGTGCGCTCCACCTCGAGCGCGGTCGCTTCCAGTCGCACATCATCGATCTGGCGTGCCAGCCCTCTCGGCAGGAAGGCGACGCCGGACGGAGAATTGAAGAGCCCCCGGGTCGCGAGCACGCGCCGAATGAAAAACAGAAAGCTGGCCGCCGAATTGTCCTCCGCCGTATTGAGCGTCATACTCGCGCAGGTCGGTTCGACGAGGTAGTCGCGAATCTCGCGATTGAGGCGCCGCACTGCATACTCGGGAGCGCTTTCACGGTCGGCGGCATGTGCGCGCGAAAGATCGAACCAGTCGAGCTTGTCTCCGAGCCGGATGCAATCCCATAGCGCGCGCAACAGCGTCACCTTGCTGCGCGCGGAAAGCGGAATTCCGAGCATATCCTTGAGATTGCCCGCCTGAAAGCGGTGCACGTTGCCGTCGCGCACGAGACCGAAAAGGCTCGACGTGGGCTCGATCTGGTCGGCAAGACCCGCTTCGTCGATCAACGCCAACATGTGCCGGTAGCTCGTCGGCAAAAGACTCGCACCAATGTCGATGCGGTAGCCGTCCCGAAGATGCGTCGACATGCGGCCACCGACTTCGCCCATGCGCTCCAGCACCGTCACGCGAAGGCCCGCCTTGTTCAACCGGTAGGCCGCGGCGAGGCCAGCTACGCCGGCGCCCACGACGATGACACGCTCGCCCGTGGTCACCACGCTACTCGCTCGCGCTCAGCAGATCTTCGAGGTAGGGCACCCCTAATGTCGCATCGGCATCGTATCGTATCGTTTGCAAGCCCCAATCCAGGTGACCTCGCATCCAGTGATGCAATCCCTGTATATACCGGTCGACGGCATCGCGCGAATGACCGCCAAGATCCGTTGCGGATATTCTTTCGCGCGACGCATCGAAATCGTCGATACGCGATGCAATCCGCTCGACCACCTTCTGCAATGCCGTTGGTTCATCGCATCCTGTCTGGTGCTCTAGAACGATGACGAGATTGTGCACATCGCCGTGCGCCCGCTCCTTGGCAACGGTGAGCAAATCGTCGCTCCAGCAGACGACGTCGGCACATGCGGTCCGAGCTTCGAGCAGCAGCGGATGGCTGCGAAGGGCGTCCGGCAGCGGCGCATCAGCCACATATTCGAGCAGATCGAGCGACGGCCAGATCGCGCCCGCGTGACGACGGTTCGGCACGAATTCGTGGATCGGCGGTATACGGCCACGCCCTCGATTTGCCGCTTCCCACTCGCAGCCGGAAAGGTAGCCCAAATAATGTCGCGCGAAAACAGCGCGCCAATGCTCCGTCATATGCCCGGCCATCCGGTACCAGATGTCTCGTAGGGCGCTAACGAGGGGCAGGCACGACGACGGTTCTCTGGCCGGACTCACCGACCGCGCGCCGCCTTCGAGGCGCACCGGTGTCCTTCCCGTCATTTCACCGGCCATCGCGATGAAGGGCCGCAGGCGCTCTCTGACGAGTTGCAGCTCTCTTCCTGTTTCGCCCTCATCCAGTTGATCGTCGATCAGAAAGAGCCAGCCGATCCAGGCGGTTGCCGTCTGAAGCCGATCCTGGTCGATGGCAGTGGAATAAACGCGGCCTGCCAGGGCACCGGCAGCAGTCTTGCGGAACCGGTCCCGGGCAACTTTCGAGCGCGTGAGCCCGAATGCGACGGCCCATTCCCGAACCCACGCTTCGGCTTGCCCGGTCCATACACTGACCGGCGATCGATCTGTGCCCAGCGCTTCGAGGAGCGTTCGAGCCGCCTGCATTTCGTCACGCACACTTGCCACCGTCCGGGAATTCACGCGTGCTCAGTATGCTTCGGGGGTTAGGACTGCGAACGAATCAAAGCCGTAGGTGAATCTCCGTGGCAAGCCGCAAGCTACGATTGCGCGCGCGTGCAATTCCCGACCATGAAGATACAGTGCAAATCGACTGGACAGGAGCGATTTCATGGCGCAGACATCGTCATACAGCCTCGATCGGCGCCTCGCGGGCTTCAGCACGTATGAAACGACGCCCGACGAAGCATTGTCATTATTTCGTGAAGCGCGGGCGTCCGGGCGCTCCGTGTTCTGGAGCGACACGCAAGGGGGCCACTATGTGTTTCTCGACCACGCCGACGTCAAGGCAGCGCACATCGATTGGGAAACCTACCGTTCCGGCCCACAGGTGCTGCGCCCGCTGGCAGAGCGGCCAAGATTTCCGCCGATCGAATACGATCCGCCCGAGCATGCGTCGTGGCGCAAATTATTTGCGGAAGTATTGAACCCCGATACGGCAACGCTTCACGAAGCAGCGGTACGGGAGGACGTGGAGGAACTACTCGACGACGTCGCTCGGCGCGGGGCATTCGATCTGCAAGCGGATTTCGCGGAGCAGGTTCCGTTGCTCGCGCTGTGTCATCTGATCGGCTTCGACAAGACCAAGCGCAGCGAAGTCCGACGCTATACGGTCGAACTGCATGCTGCTTCTGGAGACCCTCATAGAGCAGCCGCGGCCTTCCAGGCGTTTGCCGAGTTTGGCCTCGAAGAGGTTCATGCGCGGCTCCAGGAACCGCGCGATGACTTCCTGACCAAGCTGGCGCACGCGCGGCTGGGCGACCGGCCGCTGACCGCCATGGAAGTGGGCGCGACGATGAACAGTCTTCTGAACGCGGGCCACGGCACAACGGTCAGTGGGCTGACAAGCCTTTTATGGGAAGTGCTGCGCTCCCCTGCCATACGAAGCCGGTTGATCGAAGATCCCTTCCTCATCCCATTCGCGGTTGAGGAATCGATGCGGCTGCATACACCTTTTTTCGGCATCTATCGGATGACTACCCGAGATGTGACGGTAGGTGGCGTCGATATCCCGGCCGGCAGCTCGGTACAACTGATGTGGGCGGCCGCCAATCGCGATCCGAAGGTGTTCCGGGACCCCGATACATTCGATCTCGATCGCGACCTCGGCAGTAACCGATTGCTGACCTTCGGTTTCGGGATACACGCCTGCATGGGTCAGCCGATGGCTCGCATGGAGATGAACGTGGCGCTAGGTACGCTGTTGCGGAGGCTGCCGGACATCGAGCTCATAGCACCCGATGCGGTCAAGCACGAATTTGCCGGTTCGGAGACCGCCCTGATCAAATCGCTGCCCGCTCGGATCGTTCAATGACTCGAGCCATGTCTTCGAAGACGTTTTCAGACTTCCCTCCCGCGGGCTTCAAAGGTGTCGTCTTGCGTCCGGGCGACCCGGGATATGCCGAGGCCCGGGCGCTCCCCAACGCTCGATATGCGACGCGTCAGCCTGCGCTGATCGCGCGCTGCCGCGATATCGAGGACATCGTGATGGCGGTCGAGTACTGCGCCGGGCGCAGCGAACCGATCGCCATTCGCAGCGGCGGGCATGCGATCGACGGGCACGCGATGCCGCACGATGCATTTGTCATCGATATGTCGTTGATGAAGCACATCGAGGTCGATCCACAGACCGGCGTCACGACGATCGAAGCGGGAGTCCTGCTCGGCGAGATGGACGCGGCGACGCAACAACACGGGTACGTCGTGCCCTCTGGTACCGTTTCGACCACCGGCGCGGCTGGCCTGACACTGGGCGGAGGTATCGGCTACCTGACGCGGCGATTCGGCATGACAGTCGACAATCTTCTCTCGGTCGATGTCGCGACCGTCGACGGCCGCAGGCTGAGCGCGTCGGCGAAAGAAAACCCGGAACTGTTCTGGGGACTGCGCGGCGCCGGGCACAATCTCGCAATCGCCACGTCGTTCACCTATCGGGCGCACAAGGTAGGACCCGAGATCGTGAGCGGGCTGATCGTTTATCCCATCGAGGCCGCGGTGCCTATCCTCGGCCGAATCGACGAAGTCATGCTCGCCGCCCCGCGCGAGCTTACGCTGTACCCCGTGATTCTGCCGGCGCCACCGCTACCCGGGCTGCCCCCGCATATGATCGGGGTACCGATCTTCGTGCTGATCGTGGTCTACACAGGCGAATCGGCGAAGTATGAAGAAGCGCTCACAGGAGTGCGGCCGTTGGCACGCCCGCTTGCCGACATGGTTCGCCCATCCTCGTGGCTGGAAGCGAATTCGCTCCTCGATGTGTTGGCACCGCCGGGCCGCCGCCAGCATAGCCGCGGCGGATACCTGGCGGCGATCACCCCCGAGATCGCCCAGACTGCCGTCGATCTCGTATCGCGCGCGCCGGCACCGACCGGGCCCGGCCCGAGCGTCGCGATTGCTTTTCCTTGTCTGGGTGGCGCGAACTTCGACGTTGGCGAGGATGCGATGGCGTACTCGCGCGAAGGTGCCTATTGGCTCTGGGAAGTGCTAGGGCAATGGGACACGCCCGATGAAGACGCGGAGTACGAAGGTTGGGTGGACGGTGTGATGAACGCACTGAACCCGTATTCGCTGCGAACCGGGTACGTCAATTTGTCGACCGACCGTGGCGCCGAATGGTTACGCAACCTCTACGGCTCCCCCGAGAAATGGCAACGCCTGTGCGCGCTCAAGGCCGAATTCGATCCACGCAACCTGCTGTCGTACAACAAGAACATCGCCCGGGCCCAAGCGGCTGCCGCATCGCTGCGCGCAGCCGGCGTTGCCTGGTCCCGGGAAAGGTAGCGACGATACGGGCCGCGCACGGCGGCCCATTTTCGATCAGCCGACCTGGCGCAGCGCGTCACCAACCGTCGAAAAGATCTGGTCGATCTGCCGCTCGTCGACGATCAACGGCGGCGAGAAAGCCAGGATATCGCCTGTATAACGGACGAGCACGCCCGCTTCGAAGCACTTCAGGAAGACCTCGTAAGCGCGCGCCCCGGGCGCATCCGCCCGCGGCTCGAGTTCGATTCCGGCGACCAGGCCAAGGTTGCGGATGTCCTTGACGTGCGGCGAGTTGCGCAATTCGTGAACCGCATCCTCGAACGCGCCCGACAATTCCTTCGCGCGCTCGAAGAGCCGCTCACGCTTGTAAATGTCCAGCGTGGCGATCGCGGCGGCCGCCGCCGAGGGATGGGCCGAGTAGGTGTAGCCGTGGAAAAACTCGATCGCATTGGCGGCCCCTGCATTGATCACCGCGTCGTGAACGGCACGGCTCGCCGCAACGGCCCCCATCGGGATCGCCGCGTTGTTGATCGCCTTCGCCATCGTCAGCAGATCCGGTGTCACCCCGAAGTATTCGCTCGCGGTTGGCGCGCCAAGACGGCCGAAGCCCGTGATGACCTCGTCGAAGATGAGCAGGATGCCGTACTTGGTACAAATGTCGCGCAGCCGTTGCAGGTAGCCTTTGGGCGGCACCAGCACGCCGGTCGATCCGGCGAGCGGCTCCACGATGACAGCCGCAATCGTCGAGGCATCGTGCAGCGTAACGAGCCGCTCCAGTTCGTCGGCGAGATGCGCACCCCAGGTCGGCTGGCCGCGGGTGAAGGCGCATTCGGCGATATTGAGCGTGTGCGGCAAATGATCGACATGCGGCATCAGATTGCCGGAGAACGCCTTGCGGTTGGGCGCGATACCTCCAACCGAAATGCCGCCGAAGCCGACGCCGTGATAACCGCGTTCGCGCCCGATGAAGCGGGTGCGCTGACCTTCGCCACGCGCCCGGTGATAGGCGAGCGCGATTTTCAGGGCCGTATCGACCGATTCGGAACCCGAATTGGTGAAGAAGATCCGGTCCAGGCCGGCCGGCATGAATTCGGCCACTTTCGATGCCGCTTCGAAGGCGAGCGGATGGCCCATCTGGAACGTCGGCGCGTAGTCCATCGTCGCCAATTGCCGGGAGACCGCTTCGGTGATTTCGTCGCGACCGTGCCCTGCATTCACGCACCACAGCCCCGCCGTTGCGTCGAGCACGGAGCGATCGTCGACCGTCGTGTAGTACATGCCCTTGGCGGCCTTGAACAGACGCGGCGCGGTCTTGAATTGGCGATTTGCCGTAAAGGGCATCCAGAAATTGGAAAGATTCGGGTTTTCCATTGCGCTCATTCTATGTCTCCATCGATGTGCGACCGACTTTAGCGACTGTGCAGGCTACAATCACTGGACAGCAAAAAACGAATACTCAGACCGTACTGGTTTTTTCTTCCCGACTGTATTGAAATGTTCAAGCTGAATCTGTCCCGGTCCCGGAAAGACGAAGGTACGCTGGTCGAGCAGATCGTTTCGTCGGTCAGGCAGGAACTCAAGAACGCCACCTACCCCGCGGGCACTGCGCTGCCGTCGGTACGCGCGCTCGCCAAGTCGTACAACCTCAGCACCTATACGGTATCCGAAGCGTATCAGCGGCTCGTCTCGCTCGGGTTGATCGTGGCGCGCGCAGGCGCGGGCTACCGCGTCGCAACCCCGGTGGGTCAGACGCCCGCCGCGCCGGCATGGCACGCGCCGAGCCTGAACGGAGCCTGGTTGCTCTCGGATGTCTTCGCCGACCAATCGATACCGATCAAGGCCGGAAGCGGTTGGATACCGAACGATTGGGTCAACGAGAGCGGTCTGCAGCATGCGCTGCGTGTGGTGAGCCGCACGCCGGGCGCGCGCATCGGCGGTTACGGGCATCCTTATGGTCTGGGCGCCCTTCGCGAATACATCAGCGGATCGTTGCGCCGCTATTCGCTGTCCGTCGGCACTGCGGACGTCCTGCTGACACAAGGCGTCACGCAGGGGCTGGACCTGATCGTACGGACGTTGCTGCAGCCGGGCGATACCGTCGTCGTCGAGGATCCTTGCTACTGCAATTTGCTGCAGATCCTGAAGGTCGCGTTCATCAATGTGGTGAGCGTGACCCGCACGGCGGAAGGCATCGATACGGAAGAACTCGAAACCGTTATCCGCGAGCATCGCCCCAAAGGCATATTCGTCAACACTGCACTGCAAAACCCATCGGGGACCTCGCTCAGCGCGGCGTCCGCGTTCCGCTTGCTGCAGATCGCCGATCGCGAAGGTTTATGGGTCGTCGAAGACGACATCTCGCGCGAACTCGCACCGCCCGGCGCGCCGTGTCTCGCCGCGATGGAAGGATTGCGGCGCGTGATCTATCTGTCGGGATTTTCGAAGACGATCACGCCGGCCGCGCGCGTCGGCTACATCGCCGCCAACCGCGAGCTCATTTCAAAGCTCGCACTGACCAAGATGGTCGTGGGGCTGACGTCCTCCGAAGTCACGGAAAGAATGGTGGCCAATGTGCTGATCGAAGGACACTACGATCGTCACACGGCTCATATACGCGAGCGGCTGTTCAATGCGCATGCGAGCGTGGCCGAATCGATGCTGAGCTCAGGGCTCGAAATCTTTCATACGCCCAACGCCGGGCTTTTCCTGTGGGCGAAGCTGCCCATCCGGCCCGAAGAGAGTTTGGCCGTTGCGACCGAAGCGCTGACCAAGGGAATCTGGCTCGCACCGGGATCGTATTTCCGCCCGGCC
>Ga0157374_10000281_pt1 | contig 46977 bp, 32 predicted proteins | sample M25metaG_FD_115308 | JGI IMG/M metagenome (GOLD analysis project Ga0157374, IMG submission 115308) | Miscanthus rhizosphere microbial communities from Kellogg Biological Station, Michigan, USA - M2-5 metaG | ecosystem: Host-associated > Plants > Roots > Rhizosphere > Soil | place: USA: Michigan...
GGCCACCGAGATTGTCGGCGAGGCTGTGGCGCGACTGCACGGCCCAGACAGCCGGCAAGGCGCCAAGCGCACCGATCGCCAGTGTCGCCAGCAGCCAGAGCCGATCCCGCGAGAGGGCGATCAAGCAACCGCAGGCGACGATGAGCGAAAGCAGCCCACCCCGCGAGTAGGTGAAGTAGAGGGCGAGCAGGCAGGTGGGAATCGCCGCCACCGAGAGCCAGCGCAAGGCGCCGGAAACAGCGCGGCGACTGGTCCAGAGCAACAGCGCGACGCCGATGCCGAACAACGCCCCGTTCGCGTTCCAGTAGCCGAGGGGATAGCTGAGCCGCGGACCGCTGTCAGTCGAGCTTGCAACATCAAGCACATGCGGTATCAATCGCCCACCGAGGCCGAGTAGGGCGACCAGTGCCGCGGCAATTGCTAGACCTTCAGCGAAACGTTGACGCCTTTCGCTGGTTTGGGCGATTAGGAACGCGGCAAGGAAGAAGCCGAGGTAGACCATGATGCGGTCCGCCTCGATCACGCTGAGCTCGACTGACCCCGACCAAAGGGAAGAGATTGCGCACAGAAGCGACAGACAGACGATCAGTCCGCCTGCCCAGTACAGGGGCCGCTCCGGCTTCACGGCCGAGCCGGCGCCAAAGACCAGCAGCGCAACGACAACCAGCCATGCGCCAAGACCCGCAATGTGACGGCTGCTCACATCGAAGCCACCGCCAGCCAGGGCCAAACCGACGATCAGCGCGATCGGCGCGAGCAACGCCGCCGTTTGGTCTAGTCTTGCGCGCGATGAACGTCGGGAAGCGCCCTCACCCAAGCCCTGCTCGTGGCCGGGCCCTGCTTGCGTCGATGTCAGTGATTGCTCTGCTGGCATTGGCTTGCTTTCCGGTTTTCGCTCATGCCGAATGCGTGAGCTCGAGCTGCGTGCAGTACACCGAATCCATTCCTAAAGCGGAAGGCGAACACACTTCGTCGCCCCACAAGAAAACCCCGGCGAAGTCCTCGAGTACCGATAACGGCGGTGCGGTTGCGCCGAACAAGCCCAACGAATCCGCGGATTCGGAAGGCTCTGGCGGGTCTGGGGAAAACGAATCATCTTCAAACGGTGGCGCGGCCACCAACGGAAATGGCGGCGGCACCGGGCAGGGTAAACCAGCCGGCAGCGCCAATGACAAGGGCCCAGACCCCGTGCAGCCGGCCAATCAGCCAAAGGGGACGTCCACCTCGCAGTCAAGCGACGGAGGCTCCTCGCCGCTGGTTCCGATCCTGATCGGCATCGTCGCCCTCGCCGCGATCTCGGTAGGGGCCGTGATGTACAGGCAGCGCCGCCAGCGGCGCGGGCCTACGGCTTCAGCTCCTTCGCCAAAGGCGAGCTGATCATGGCTCACGAGCGGAAGCGCCCACTCGGGTGGGCGCGCGCATGGACAGCGGCAATCGCGGTTTCCCTCGTCGGGCTGGCTGCAAGCGCGCCGGGAGCGCTGGCGCTGCCAGGTGACTTCTGGGGGGTCTCGCCTCAGAATCCGCCGAGCGTCGAGCAGTTCCAGCGCTTGCGCGCGGGCGGGGTCGACAGCGTGCGAATCCCGATCTCCTGGGCGGCGACCCAACCGCTCGGCGGCGCCGAAGCGAATTTCGCCGGCCCCGACCATCTGATCGCGGGGGCGACGGCGGCGGGCCTCAACGTGTTGCCCTTCGTCTACGACGCTCCTGCCTGGGCTGTCGTGCCGGCGCGGGTCCCCGGGCCGGGCCAGGCGAGGGCGCCAAAGACCCTTCCGGTCAAGACCGGCGCACAGCGCGCGTCCTGGGCCAACTTCGTCAAGCTGGTGGTCGCTCGCTACGGCCCCGCCGGCAGCTTCTGGGCCGCCAATCCGGCGCTGTCCGAAAGCCCGATCCGGACCTGGCAGATCTGGAACGAGGAGAACTTCAAGTACTTCGTCGTGCGGCCCAGCCCGGCGGATTACGGCAAGCTCGTCAACGTCTCCTACGCGGCGATCAAAAGCGTCGATCCGGGCGCCAAGCTGATCCTCGGCGGGATGTTCGCGCAGCCCAACGAGGCAACCTTCAAAGTCAAGCCGCCGCAGGCTTATTTTGCTACCGATTTCCTCGACCAGCTCTACGAAACGACGCCGGGGATCAAGCACAAGTTCAGCGGCGTCGCGCTGCACCCGTACACCAGCCGCTACCAGAAGCTGACGCCTGACATCGAAGAATTCCGCGCGATACTCGCCCTGAACCACGACGCCGGCAAGCGCCTCTGGATCACCGAGATCGGCTGGAGCTCGGAGCCGCTCGATCCCGTGCATGACGCCTTTGCCAAAGGCCCCGGGGGGCAGGCGACGCAGCTGAGAGGCGCCTTCAAGCTGTTCAAACAAAAGCAGGCGAAATGGAAGCTGCAGCGGATTTACTGGTTCTCGGTCGACGATCAGGCTGGGAGCTGCAATTTCTGCGGTGGCAGCGGCCTCTTTGGCGAAGGTTTCGTGCCGAAGAAGTCCTGGTTCGAATACGTCAAGTTCGCCGGCGGCCAGCCGGGCTGAACGGGGCCGTAAGATCGGTGGGTTGGCCGCCGATGCGAAAACGAGTGCAGGGTCTGACCCGCTAGCGCCCTTCAGCGCCCCCGTGCGACGCTGGTTCGAGGCCTCGTTCGAGGGGCCGACCCCGGCGCAGGTAGGAGGCTGGGAGGCGATCTCCAGCGGCGCCAACACGCTGATCTGCGCCCCGACCGGCTCCGGCAAGACCCTGGCCAGCTTTCTATGGGGGATCGACCGGCTCTCGCGCACGGTGGAGCGGGGCAACGGCGTCCGCCTCGTCTACGTCTCGCCGCTGAAGGCGCTCTCCTACGACATCGAGCGCAACCTGCGCGCGCCGTTGCGCGGGATCGGCGCCGACATCTCGGTCGGCCTGCGCACCGGCGACACCCCGCAGAAAGAGCGCCGGGCGATGCAGAAAACCCCGCCCGACATCCTGATCACCACCCCCGAGTCGCTGTACCTGATGCTCTCCTCCAACGTCCGCGAGATCTTCGCCACGACCGAGGCGGTGATCGTCGACGAGATCCATGCTGTCGCCCAGTCCAAGCGGGGGTCGCATCTGGCGCTGACGTTGGAGCGGCTCGAGTATCTCGTCAGGGACCGGGGGGTAGGCGCGGCGGGTCCTGTCGGGGCAGGGGACCCACCGCCCCTTCCGGTCGCTAAAGCGTCCTCAGGGGCGGTCCCCCCTGCCCCGCCACCCCCCGCGAGTAGCGGCCCCGGCCTTCAGCGGATCGGATTGTCGGCAACGCAGCGCCCGCTTGAGCGGATAGCTCAGTTCCTCGTCGGGCCGAAACGCGAGTGCAAGATCGTCGACGCCGGCGTGGCCAAGGAGCTGGACCTGGAGATCGTGGTCCCTGTCGAGGACATGGCCGATCCCGGGGCAGCTTCCTACCCAAGCTCCGACGGCAATCCCCCCGACGGGGAGCCCCTCGTCCACGTCCGCTCGATCTGGCCGGCGATCTACCCCGAGCTTCTAAAGCTGGTCCGCGAGCACACCTCGACGATCATCTTCGTCAACAACCGAAGAGCTTCCGAGCGTCTAGCCAAGCGTTTGAACGAGCTTCATCTGGACGAACCCGAGCAGGAGCTTCCAGCTACCGAGCACGCGGGCAACTCCGGCCGTGCCAAGGATGACGACTCTTCGTCCGCGGGTGGCGTGGGTGATGGGGGGGTCGAGGACGCCCCCGCCCGCAGCGCCCCCCCATCACCCACGACAGGACCCGCGGCCGAAAACCATGGTCCCTCGGAGGAGATCGCCCGAGCCCACCACGGCTCCCTGAGCCACGAGGAGCGCACAGTGGTCGAGGAGATGCTCAAGTCGGGCCAGCTTCCCTGCCTGGTCGCGACGTCCTCTCTAGAGCTGGGAATCGACATGGGCGCCGTCGATCTGGTGATCCAGGTCGAGTCCCCCAAGTCGGTCAGCCGCGGCCTGCAGCGGGTCGGCCGCGCCGGGCACTCGGTGGGCGATGTCTCCCGCGGCCGCATCTTCCCCAAGTTCCGCGCCGACCTGCTCGAGTGCGCCGTTGTCGCCCGCCGCATGCGCGAAGGGGCGATCGAGGAGACGGTGATCCCGCAGAACCCGCTCGACGTGCTCGCCCAGCAGCTGGTCGCGATGGCGGCGCTCGACGAGTGGGAGGTCGACGAGGTCGAGCGGCTCGTCACCGCATCGGAGCCCTTCCAAACGCTCTCCCGCGAGCAGCTCGAGAACGTGCTCGACATGCTCGATGGTCGCTACCCCTCCGACCGCTTCGCCGAGCTGCGGCCGCGGATCGTCTGGGATCGCACCAAGGGCACGATGCACGGCCGCAAAGGCGCCCGCCAGCTGGTCGTCACCAACGCTGGCACGATCCCCGACCGCGGCCTCTACGGAGTCCACCTGCCCGATGGCCGCCGTGTCGGCGAGCTCGACGAGGAGATGGTCTATGAGGCCCGCCCCGGCCAGACCTTCCTGCTTGGCGCAACCACCTGGCGGATCGAGGAGATCACCCGCGACCGCGTCATCGTCACTCCCGCCCCGGGTGTCCCGGGGGCCGTCCCCTTCTGGAAGGGCGACGGGATCGGCCGTCCCGCCGAGCTGGGCAAGGCGATCGGCGCCTTCGCCCACGAGGCGGTCAGCCGCGAGCCGGCCGATCTGGCGGCCGAGTACGACCTCGACCGCCGCGCCGCCGAGAACCTCGTCGCCTACCTGCGCGAGCAGCAGACGGCGACCCGGGTGGTGCCCTCCGATGAGACGATCGTGGTCGAGCGCTTCCGCGACGAGATCGGCGACTGGCGCCTCTGCATCCTCTCGCCCTACGGCGGCCGCGTCCACGCCGCCTGGGGACTGGCCCTGGCGGCCAAGATCCGCGCCGAGCGCGACCTCGAGGCCGACGCGATCTGGTCCGACGACGGCATCGTCATCCACCTCCCCGACGCCGACGAGCCGCCGCCCGCCGACCTTGTCCTGATCGATCCCGACGAGATCGAGGACCTGATCGTCGGCGAGCTCTCCGGCTCGGCCCTCTTCGGCGCCCACTTTCGCGAGAACGCCGCCCGCTCGCTGCTGATCCCGCGCGCCTACCCGGGCAAGCGCACGCCGCTCTGGCAGCAGCGGCTGAAGGCGCAGAGCCTGCTCGAGGTCGCCCGCGACTTCCCCCGCTTCCCGGTCATCCTCGAGACCTACCGAGAGGTCCTGCGCGACGTGCTCGACCTGCCCTCGCTGGCCGAGCTGCTGCGCAAGCTGGAGGCGCGCCAGCTCAACCTGGTCGAGGTCGAGACTCCGACCGCCTCGCCCTTCGCCTCCTCACTGCTCTTCGACTACGTCGCCACCTACATGTACGAGGGCGACACGCCGAACGCCGAGCGGCGGGCGGCGGCGCTGGCGCTCGACCGCGACCTGCTGCGCGAGCTGCTCGGCCAGGAGGAGCTGCGCGAGCTGATCGACCCCGAAGCCCTGGAAGAGGTCGAGGCGCAGCTCCAGCACCGCACCGAGGCCGGCCTCGCCGGTGATCGCGACGCACTGCAGCAGGTCCTGCGCAACGTCGGCGACCTGACTGCGGCCGAGTGCGAGGCACGGGTCCAGGAGGGCTACTCGGCCGCCTCGATGCTGGAGAAGCTGGTCGGCGAGCGCCGCGTCGCCCTGGTCCGGATCGACGGCGAGGAGCGCTACATCGCCGGCGAGGATGCCGGGCTCTACCGCGACGCGCTGGGTGTGCCGCCCCCGGCCGGCCTGCCGGAGACCTTCCTCGAGGACCACCCCGACGCGATGCGGGCGCTGGTGCGACGTTACGCCCGCACCCACGGCCCATTCCCGACCGTGCAGCTTGCCTCCCGTTACGGAGTCGACCCGATGCCGGCGCTGCGCGAGCTGGAGCGCGAAGGCACCCTGGTCCGCGGCGAGCTGCTGCCGGGCGGTCGCGAGCGCGAGTGGTGCGACGCCGACGTGCTGCGCCGCGTGCGCCGCGCCAGCCTCGCTCACCTGCGACGCGAAGTCGAGCCGGCCGGTCGCGACCGCTTCGCCCGCTTCCTCTCGAGCTGGCAGAACGTCGACGCCCATCGCGCCGCCGGCGCCGGCCCCGACCGCCTGCGCGAGGCGCTGGTGCCGCTGCAGGGGGTGGCGCTGACGCCCAAGGTCTGGGAGGCCGACGTGCTGCCGCGCCGCCTGGGCGCCTACTCGCCGGTCTGGCTCGACGAACTCTGCACCAGCGGCGAGGTGGTCTGGATCGGCGCTGGCGCCCGCGGTCGCAGCGACGGTCGTCTCGCCCTCTACTTCCGCGACGACGTCCGCCTCGCCGGGCCGCCGCCGGCCAACGCGAAGCTCGACCGGCCCGAGGGTGAGGTGCACGACGCGATCCGCGAGCGCCTCGCCGCCGGCCCCGACTTCTGGCTCGACCTGCTTGCCGATCTCGACACGCCGGTCGAGGAGCTGCACTCCGCGCTCTGGGACCTCGCCTGGGCCGGCGAGGTCACGAACGACGCCTTTGCGCCCTTGCGGGCGCCGCGCCTGCGCGCCGCTCCACCGCCCGATCAGCGCGGCCGCCGCTTCGCCCGCCGCCGCGCCGCCGGCGCCGCCGTGCAGGGGCGTTGGTCGCTGACCGCGCCGCTGTTCGAGAACGCACCCGCAACAGGACCCCGCCTGCGCGCCCAGGCCGAGCTGATGCTGGAGCGCTACGGCATCGTCACCCGCGAGACGGTCCTAGCCGAGGGGATACCCGGCGGCTTCGCCAGCCTCTACGCCGAGCTCGGCAACCTCGAGCTGCTCGGCACCGCCCGCCGCGGCTATTTCGTCGAGGGCCTCGGCGGCGCCCAGTTCGCCCTCCCGGGCGCGGTCGAGCGCTTGCGCTCGCTGCCCTTCGACGACGGCTCCTTCCTGCTCCTCGCCGCCACCGACCCGGCCAACCCCTACGGTTCCTCGCTGCCCTGGCCGAAACCGCCCAACGGTCGCCGCCCCGCCCGCGCTCCGGGCGCCCACGTGCTGATGCGCGACGGCGCCCCGGTGGTCTACGTCGAGCGCGGCGGCCGCGGCATCGTCCGCCTCATCGAGCTCGGCGAGGAGGATCTGGCGGCGGCAATCAACGCGCTCGCCGAAGCCGTCGCTGCCGCTCGCCTGCCCAAACTGGCGATCGAGAAACTCGACGGCGAGCCCGTGATCGGCTCCGGCTACGAGGAGGCCCTCCTTGCCGCCGGCTTCAGCCGCGGTCCTCGCAAGCTGACGCTCGCTGCTCGCTGAGCAGGTCGTGCCAGCGGTCGAGCCAGGAGTCGCGTCCGAACTCTCGCTCGACGAGCCGGCGGCCGGCGTCGCCGAGGCGGGCGCGGCGGGCCGGATCGGAGGCCAGCCCGGTAAGTGCCGCGGCCAGAGCGCCTGGGTTCTCGGGCTCGACCACGATGCCCGCTCCGTGTGCCTCGATCAGGCGCGCCGCCTCGCCCCGGGCCGAGAGCAGCACCGGCCGCCCGGCCGCCATCGCCTCCAGCATCTTGGTCGGCAGGGCGCCGTGGAAGATCGGCCGGTCGCGCAGCATCACGAGCGCGACGTCGCTGTCGGCGTAGAGGGCGGGGATGTCCTCACTCGGCACCGACCCCAGCATCCGCACGTTGGCTGGGCCACCGCCGGGGCCCAGACGGGCGCGGAGCTGTGGCGCCTCGGCCCCGTCGCCGGCGATCAGCGCCTCGATTTGGGGTGCTGAGGCGCTCCGCTCGATCGCCGCCGCCGCGTCCAGCAGCGTTTCGAGCCCGTGCGCCATCCCCACCGTGCCGGCGTACAGAACGCGCATCGGGCGATCCTCCGCGGTCGCTCCGGTCACCCCCGCGATCGGGTCGAACCTCTCCAGGTCGACCGCCGGCCTGATCAGAACCGCCTTGCCGGCCGACTCGGGGCGCCCTTCCAGGGTTGTCACGATGCCCTCGGTTGGGCAGGCGATCGCGGCGGACGCCCGGTAGGCGCCTCGCTCGACGGCGCGGGCGCCGCGGATCGCCGTGGCCGAGTCCAGGGCGCCCAGTTCGATCGCCGAGTCGGGCCACAGGTCGGCGACGTTCAGCACCAGCCGCGCCCGCTTCAGCCGCGCGTAGGGAACCGCGGCTCCCGCCAGGAAGAGGGGCGGGGTCTCGACGACGACGACATCGGCGGGGCCGGTCGCCCGAGCGGTGGCGAGCGCCGAGGCGGCAAAGGAGACGTGGCCCGCGAGCCGCCGCGCGAAGCCTCGGTTGGCGGCGGGATAGACGGCGCTCCTCACCAGGAGGGCGCCTCGATCCCGCTCCTTGCTGAGGAGGCGATTTCGATACGGGGCGATGATCTCGCCGGCCGGGTAGTGCGGGAAGCAGGTGTGGACGGAAACCTCGACGCCCCGTCCGGCGAGCCCCTTCGCCAGCGCCGCGATTCGCGCCTGCGGAGCCCCCACCTCGGGCGGGTAATACTGGGTCAGGAGGGTGACTCGCACGGGCCGAAGTAAACCGCAGCGGCGAGCGGGCCGTGGCGGCGGCGACCGCTGCCCCTCCCGTCTCTATCCTGGCCGCTGAATGCGGATCGCGATGCTGCTCCACAAGTCGGTCGAGCACGACTCGCGAGTGCGGCGGGAGGCGCGGGCGCTGGCGGAGAGCGGCCACGACGTGACCGTCTTGCACCTGCCGCGGCGGCGGGGCGAGCTCGACGGCGCGCTGGACGGCTTCGCCGTGCACTCGGTCACCCCACCTGCCTGGGTGCGCGGGAGCCTTCCCGCATTTGCCTACCGGCTCGTCTCCTTCTCGGCTTTCGTGGTGGCGCTGTGTCGCCTGCGGCCGGAGGCGGTCCACGCGCACGACGCGGCGATGCTGGCGCCAGGCTGGTTCGGCGCCCGCGCCACGGGCGCGATGCTGGTCTACGACTCGCACGAGTACGCCACCGGCGTTCCTTACCGAGAGCGTGCCTGGGCCGCCCTGGTCGCCGCCCTGGAGCGTCTCTTCGTCCCCCGCGGCGACCTTGTGATCACCGTCTCGGATGGCATCGCCGAACGGCTGGGGGAGCGCTATCGGCCGCGCCGGCCCCCCGTCGTGGTGCGGAACTTCCCCGACCCGCGTGCCTACGAGGCGGACCTCGAGTGCGACGACCTGCGGGCCGGCCTCGGCCTTGCCGACGATGCGGAGTTGGTCTTGCACCTCGGGGCGGCGGCGCTCGATCGTGGCTGCGAGGTGCTGGTCGGGGCGGTGGCGCGGATGCCCGCCAAGGTCAACCTGCTCTTCCTTGGCGCCGACCCTCGCCAGGCCGCGCGACTGGGCGAGATCGCGGCCGGCCTGGGCATCGGCGATCGCGTCCACTTCCGCCCACCGGTCGCGGTCGGCGCGGTCCTCGCCCACGCGCGCCAGGCGAGCGTCGGCGTCTCGCTGCTCGAAGACACCTGCGAGAACCACCGGCTGGCGCTGCCCAACAAGGTGTTCGAGTACCTGGCCGCCGGCGTGCCGGTCCTCGCCAGCGATCTGCCGGAGCTGCGCCGCACGCTCGCCGGCCAGCCAGGCGCGGTGCTGGTCGACCCGACCGATGAGGCCGCGATCGCGGCCGGTCTGCGAACTGCCTTGGACGGCGAGCGCCCGGCCGTGCCGAGCCGCTTTGTGTGGTCGGGGGAGGCGGGGCGGCTCAGCGATGCGTATGCGGATCTCGAGGGCGGCGGGGACGCCGTTCCGGGTGCCGCGGTGGTGCTCGTCCGCAACGGAGTCAGCCACGACGCGCGGGTGCTCAGGGAGGCCCGGCTTCTGGACTCGATCGGGTTCGAGGTGACGATCGTCGGGGTCGCCACCAGCGTGACCCGCCGCGGGTCCGGGGCGGTCGATGGCGTCAGGGTGGTCTGGCTCGAGCCTGTCTCCGGGCTGCGGCGGATGCTCCGACGCCTGCGCTCGAGCCGCCGCGATTCGACCAACGGCTCCCCGCCAAGCCCCAGCTCGCCGGCTTCCGGCCGGCCTGGCTCATCGATGACCTCTTCCGCGGCCCGGCTGCGGCGGCTGTTGGCGACAGCCGACTTCTATCGCCGGGGGATCGGTCTGGTGCGCAGGATCGAGCCCGATCTGATCCACGCCAACGACTACAACACCGCCTGGATCGGGGTTTTTGGCAAGTGGCTCACCGGCGCCAGGCTGATCTACGACTCGCACGAGCTCTGGCCGGATCGGAACCTGCGTCCGGAGTCCCGCGGTTGGCTGCTCCTCTGCGAGGCCCTCTTCGTCCGCGCCGCCGATGAGGTGATCACGACCAGCCCCGGCTATGCCGCGGTTCTGGCCCGCCGCTACCGGATCGAGCCCCCGCGGCTGGTTCGCAACGTGCCGGCCTGGCGGGCTGAGCGGGAGCCCGAGGCGCGACCCGGAAACGCTCCGCTCGCCGTCTACTTCGGGGCGCTGACTCGCAACCGGGGCTTGGCAACGGCGCTGCGGGCGCTCGCCTTGGTCCCGGAGCTGCGAATGCGCTTTGTCGGACCTGAGGCGTGGGGATACCGTCTGGACCTCCACGCCCTCGCCGCGGAGCTCGGCGTCGCCGATCGCCTCGAGATCCTCGACCCGGTCCCTCCCGAGCAGGCGGCAGGCGTGCTCGCCGACGCCGACCTCGGCCTCGCCCTGATCGAGCCGGCCTGCCTCAGCTACCGGATGACCCTGCCGAACAAGCTCTACGAGTACGTCGCCGCCGGGCTGCCGGTGCTCTCGAGCGAGGTCCCCGTGCTTGCCGCGCAGGTGCGCGAGAACGGATTGGGCCTGGTCGCCGATTCTCGCGACCCGGTTGCCGTCGCCGCCGCGATCCGCGCGATGCTCGAGCCGGGGGCTCGGGTGACCTTCCGCGAGGCGGTGGGCCGCCTCGCCGCGGAGACCGGCTGGGATCGCGAGCAGGAGAAGCTGGCGGACGTCTACTCGCCGAACAGGACCCGGAGGGGTCGCCGACAGACGACGGGATTCAGCTTCAAGGAGTAGACGATCGTCTCGCCGTTGATCTCGTCGAAGACCTCGGCGCAGGGAAGGGTGCCGAGGTCGGGCGCCAGGATCTCCCCGAAGTAGCGGCGCAGGAAGTCATAGAGCGCTCGCTTGGAGAATTCGATCTTGTGATGCTCCCAGCCGGGGTTGAGGACGTTCTGTGACTTGACCGGGGTGGAGAGCAGGAGCATCCCGTCCGGGCTCAGGTGATCGACGAGATTCTGCATCATCACCTCGCGATGCTCGATGTGCTCGATCGTGTCGAAGGAGACGATGCAGTCGAACTCCTCATCGCCGAGCGACTCGTCCCAGAGCGTCACGTCGGCTCTGAGGAAGGACAGGTTCGGGGCCGCGTAGTTGCCTTTGGCGAAGCTGACCGCCGCGGGGTCGTAGTCGCCGCCGATCACTTCGATTCCAGGGCACGCCGTGGCGAGCATGTGGCTCCCGTAACCCGCCCCACAGGCAACGTCCAAGAGCCTCTTCACACCGGCCCCCTGCTCCGCCAGCACCGCCCTTGCCCACCTGTATCGGATCAGGTGATGGACAGGCGTCTTTTCGCCCCGCTCCAGGTAGTCCGCGAGGGAGACGCCCTCCTCCGGGACGAAGAACTCGTTGACCACCGTGCGGCCCACGCGACCACCGTATTGCAATCCGGGCCAGCGGGGACCCGCGTTTGCTCAGACGAGCAGCAGGTCTCCCTGCCGGTGGTGGACGTCCATCTTCAGGACGGCGATCAGGTCCTGGTGGTCGGCGAGCCCGCGCTCGACGTAGGTGAGGATCATCAGGTCGGTCCAGGTGGAAAGCGTCTCGGCGATCCAGGCGGCCGTGAAGGCGGAGGTCCCATAGCCCCGGACCCCGTGGTGATCCATGTAGCCGAACCCCTCGCGCTGGAAGCCGGCGGCGATCGCCTGCGCGCGCTCGTCGTCCTTCGGCCAGCGCTTCACCGCGTTGCGCCCGTGCGAGGAGAAGACCAGCAGCCCTCCCTCACCGAGGTGGGTGCGGAAGAGGTCGAGGAACTCCCGGCACCGGCCTGCGTCTAGGTGGGTCAGCAGGGACCCGACCCAGATCAGGTCGAAATCGCCCTCGAGCGGGATCCGCGCCGGGTCGGGGTCCGAGTAGACCGGCGCCGCCCCGAACCGTGCCGCGCAGAAGTCGACGCCGCCGCGGTCGAGGTCGCAGGCGGTCAGCTCGGCGTCGGGAAAGGCGGCGCGCAGGCCGCGCATGACCCTGCCGTGCCCGCATGGCAGGTCGAGGATCCGCTCGAAGGAGGTGCGCCCGCAGATCGTCATCGCATGGCCGATCTGGGCGATCGCCGAGTCGCTGACGCTCAGGTAGTCCTCGAGATCGCCGCTGAACATCGCGTCATCGGGGGCAACCCTCCGGTCCACCCGCGACCGGTAATCGTGCAATCGATCGGCAACGGCACGGCTGGTCGCAACGAAATCGATCGGGGCCGCCACCACTCCGATTCTATGTCTGTCGGCCCGCGCCGATCATCTCGTCGAGGGCGTTCTTCATGAAGCGCTGCAGCCGCTCGTCCGCCAGGCCGGAATGCGCCCAGTCGTCGAGGCCCCAGCTGAACTGGAGCGAGCCCGCCGCGAAGACGATCCCGCCCGCCGGGGTCCGGTGGCGCACGGCATCGGCGTCGGAGAGATCGTTCTCGTAGTGGAAGAAGACGGTCGCGTCGTCGGGCTCCATCCCAGCCTGCAGCGCGTCCCACTCATAGCCGACGAGGCCCTCGAGGGTGGCGGGATGCTCGAATCCGGTTCCCTCGAGCCACGGATCGCCGAGGCAGGACTCCGCCAGCTCGTAGTGCCTGGGAGGTTGGCGCGGCGCGGTCAAGCCGTCCTGGTACTGGATGCCCCAGAGCAGGCACTCGGGCCTGGGCGGATCGAGGTCGCGGAAGCGCTCGGTCTTCAGCGAGAGGTCGCTCTCGGGGTCGGCCTCGCGGCGCCTGTGCTCGACCATCGTGCGCCCGCCGTCTTCGAAGCGGGCCTGCCAGTAACCGGTGTTGGCGCCCATGCAGGCGAGGCTGGCGCCACTTTCGTACACGGAATCGAACGCGTCGCGCATCGCCGCGCTCCAGTACTCGTCGTGGCCGGAGGTCATCACCAGCGGGTGGCCGAGCAGTGCCCATGGCTCACGGTGGGTATCGACGTCGGTGGTATAGGCGACGTCGTATCCCTCGCGCTCGAGGAAGCGGATCAGCTGGATATCCCAGATGAACGGCCAGCGGGCGTTGAGGTTGGCCTCGTGCCAGGCCGGCAAGGGCCGCTCGAAGGTCACCTTCACCGCCGCCGTCTCATCGCTGCTGTTCGACGGGTAGAGGCTCTTGCCGCCCCAGTTGTTGTAAGCCTGGGCGGTGCTCACCGGCATCTGAACGAGGATGTCGGCGCGCCGCTCGAGCGAGTCCCTGACGACAAATGGGATGAAAGCGATCTGGCCGGCGAGATCGCCGTCGGTCAAGCTGAGCTTTGCGAGGTACTGGCCGCTCGCCCAATCGCTTGGGATCTGGATGGTGTCGGTCACGGGCCACCCGCATGAGGCGATCGAGGGCCCAGAGCCCGCCTCCGGGATCGCCCGTGCAAGGCCCTGTACGTCGCCGGCCTGCGGGTACTCGGCCACCGTGCGGCCGCCGGCGCCGCCATACCAGCCAAGCCGGTGAACGGTGATTTCGTAACGGGCGGCGGGGCGGGTGCTGATGTGCAGCTCGAGCTTTCCACCGGGTCGCACGCTCGGCCACGACGCGTATCCCTCGATCGCGTGTGCCGGCGCCTTGCGGCCGCTCCACCAGCGATCGTCCCCCGGCAGGCCGTTCTCGGCGACCGAGGGGGCGCAGACATCCTTCCTGTCCCGGACAGCCGCGCCATCGCCGGTGGACACCAACAGCTTTCCTCGATACTCGCCCTCCTCCAGCGCAATCGTCTCGACGTCGCCGAAGAGCTCCCCGAGCTCGTCGAGCAGATCCGCTCCGAAGGCCCAGACGTTCCCGAAGTGATCGGGTGGGTGCCGCCGCGACTCCTCGATCGCGGGGTCGAAGGGAATCTCCAGCAGCGCCTTGCCGCCGGGCGCCACGATCCGCGCGATCTCGCCGAGGGCACGCCGGTAGTCCTCGATCTCCTCGATCACGTGCTGGGCGATGAAGAGGTCGAACTCGCCGTCGGCGAAGATCGACAGATCGCAGAGATCCGCCTCGTGGTCGACGAATCCAACCGACCGTGGATCGTGCGGGTTGCCGGTTCGCCAGCGATCCATCGACTGATAGGCCCAACCTCTCTCCCGCAGGAAATCGCCGAAGACGCGCGAGGTCGCCGGCCCCGCCTCCAGGCAGCGCCGGCCGCTGCCCTCGCGCAGGAGTCCCTCGCAGGTGCGACCCAGAGCACGATGGCGCTCGAGGGCCCCGCAGCCCGGGCAGAGCGCGGCGGGGCGGCCCAAGGCCTCGGCTCTCTCGGTCATGCCGCAGACCGGGCAGGGAGCGCTTACCGTCTTCGTCATCGGGCTGAGCCTAGATCGACTTGGCCTCGCAGGGCCACGCCGGACCGGCCAGCTGGCTTCAGGGCTCGACATCGCCCCATCGCGCCATCGAGCATGTGAAGTTGCAGGGGGTCGACTCCAAGCGCCTGCAGGTGTCGGCCAAGCGTGTCCCGCTCCAGGGTCGTGCCCCTGTGCAGGACGTAGCCGGCGATCAGGTGATCCATCGGGGTGGGGTCGCCCGCCTCCGCAAACGTCCTCAGGCCGCGGACGAACCTTGCTGAGATCAGAGCCTCGCTGGTGCCGGCCCGCTTCGCGGCGTCGCGAGTGTCGCATTGCTCGCGAACGATCAGGCGGACCGCTTCCTGCTCTTTCGGATCGAGCATGCGATATCGCCGCACGACCTCCGCACGCGATTCGCGGTGGGGGACGAGGGAGCGCAGGATCGACAGCACCGTTCCGAGCTGTGCCCGTGACACGGTTCGCGAAGCGACCAGCAGGGCGGGAAACACGAGCAGGGCCCCGATCGATAGGACGGCGTGCAAGGCGGTGGGGGCGGGAATCATCTGCACCGAGATGACACAGGCGCAGCCGATCAGCAGCGAGTAACCCAGGTGAGACCACTGAAACGGCGTTGGCTCCGCTGCGCGCCTATCGAGCAGAACAAACCAGACGGATATAACCGCACCGGCCACTATCTGCGCGATGGCAACACCATAGCTGGGGTTGATCGAGACCAGCAGGGCTGCGCTGGCGGCGTAGGGGATTATCCAAATGAGGTGTAGGAGTGTGAACCAGTATCGACGCAGGGGAAAGGTGGTGGCGCGATAGAGACCTCGGAAAACCGCCTGGGCTCCGTAGGCCGCGGCAACGACGGGGATCAGTGGGGCCGCGGACTCATAGGAGGGCGCCGCGATGTGAATCAGGGCGTCTGAGAGCAGGCTGACCGCGACCAGCAGGACCAGGCTCGAGAGACAGAAAAGGGTGAAAACGGATGCGTAGTAATCCTGCCGGCCCTTGCGCTCCTTGGCGGCGATGCTGATCGGGCTCATCTCCATCGCCGGCCAGGCGGTGAGGAAGCCGTCGGCGAAGAACGACGGGAGCTGCGCGATGCGGTTCGCCGCCTGAAATAGGCCGACGCTGGCCGGGGTCGCCAGTATTCCCAGCAGGAGGATGCTGATGTTTGTCTGTACCAACACCGCGAAGGTCAGGGGCACCCACGGCCGCCCCTTCTCCCACAGCATCGTTACGTCCCCCCGTCTCGGTGCGAATCGAAAGCACCGCCGCGACATGAAGTACGCAAAGAGAACGGCGAGCAGGGTTCCACCCGCCGTTGCGGCGAGTACGCCATCTATGCCCAGGCCCATTGCCAGGACCACGATCGTCCCAACCAGCACCAACGCCGGCCGCACGAACTGCAGAGAGGTCCAGCGAGCGGCTTGTCGCTCCATCCGAGGGATCTGACTCAACATGCGCCAGACCGCTCCGGTCCAGGCCGACGCAGCCATCCACCGCACGGCTGAGGTCCAGCGATCGTCGAACAGCATTCCGACCCCCAAGGCGCCGAATACCGCGACGATCGCGCAGAGCCCGGTGCTCATGGCGATCACGATCAGGAGCCCGCTGCCGAGAAGGCGTCGCCTCTCGTCGCTGGACGCCTCCGGCGTCTCGAAGGCGACCGTTTCCATCAGCGGACCGCTGTCTCCATCGGCGCCGCCATCCTCGCCATCGTCGGAGATGCCGTAGGTCGACATGAAGGTGCCCTGGAAGAACCCCAGACCGCAGAGCACGGTCAATATGGAGGAGACCGTGAACAACACCGTCAACTGACCGAACTCCGGGGGGGAGAGATACCGGGTGGTGACGGCGAGGCTGACGACGCCAAACGGAACGATCGCGGCAATGCCGATCGCGAAGATGCTTCCGGCCCGTGTCATGCTCTGCCCGTAGAGAGTCATGACGTGCCCGGAGTCGGCACTATTTTGGCGGAGGGAGTCCATCGGGTCGGGCTATGATCCTGCTCGTGGCCAAACTACCAGCCTCCTAGGCCTCGCCGATCGCCCATGGCCACCGTTGCGAAGATGCCGCGGCGTCTCCCCTCGCCGATCCTGATCGGCGGAACTGGGCGCAGCGGAACCACGGCCCTCGCCCACCTGCTTGGCCACCATCCCGTGGTCGGAGAGGTCCCGTTCGAGGCGAGGTTTCATACCGACGCGGACGGGCTTCCAGCGCTGTGGGAAGACCACGAATCGATGACGAGGTTCGTCAGCACGATGTGGAGTCGCTGGTTCGTCCAGCTGCACAATCCGCCAAATCCCTCACGGGGGGGACTTGACCGGATCATGTCACGCGGGGAGCTGCAGGACGCCCTCTTCGATCTCACAGAGGAATTCGGAGCGAACCCGATCCGCGCTGCGAGGCTCTTCACGCGGGCCGTGCTCGACCGAGTGGCGTCCGCTGGGGGAAAGCTGACCTGGGTTGAGGCATCGCCCCGTAATGTGTTGTTTGCGCCGCCGCTGCTTCAGATATTTCCTCGCATGCGGCTTGTGGTGTGTGTTCGCGATGGCCGGGACGTGGCGGCGTCCCTGGCGCGCCTGGGATGGACCGAGAACTTCGACAGCGGGCTGACCTGGTGGGAGGACCGGACCCGGAAATGCTCAGCGGCGCTCGGGCATCTGCCGGCGGACGTCGCGCACGTGCTTCAGTTCGAAGATCTCACCATCGGGAAGCGTGACCAGACCTATACGGAGCTGATGGATTGGCTCGCCTTGTCCGATTCGCGGCAGATGCGGTCGGCGTTCGCGGCTGAGATGCCCGCCGAGAAGGCCAATGTCGGACGATGGCAGAAGGGCGTGTCCGATTCCGAGCGCCACCGGCGAGATCGGTCGTATGCGGAGATGCTCGAGCGGCTCGAACGCGACCGCGTCAGTCTCCTCCCGGTCGGCTAGGCCCTGCCGGGGGCAGTTCGAGGCCGTCCGCAATCAACGCTGAGAGGTGTTCCCGTCGCTTCAGGTAGGCCGGCACGTTGTGGCCCGGAGAGGGGTGGGGCATCAGCTGGACCCCGGGGACGGCCGCCAGTCGCCGCGCATGGAGGACGTCTAGATCAGACTGATTGGAATAGTGAATGTCGATCGCCGGTCGATCGGCTGGGAGCCGCTCGAGGAGGAGGCGCAGGTCCGCGTAGCGCGTCCCTGGGCCGCCGGCTTCCCGCAGGGCAGCCGTGGCGGGAGCCCAGCGCGTATCGCCGTGCGCGGCGCGCTCTTCGGGGTCGATGAAAGTCTGGGGCGCGAACGCGATCACCTTGTGGACCGCAACCAGTGCCGAGAAGAGGATCGCCGCATAGCCACCGGCTGAGCTACCGATGAAGGCGACCCTGCCCGGGCTGAGCGCGGCAACCCGCTCGGCGAGGTGATCGGCGACCGTGTCCACACTCCGGCCCACTCCCGAAACGCCGCGTTGATACCAGATCCTGCGCCTATCTCTAACCAGAATGCACTGGACCTCAAGCGTGGAAAGCAGGCTCATGAACTCAAAGGCGGGAATGCCCATCTCTTCAGCCAGGCCGGCAAAGGCGACGACGAGCAGCTCGGAGTCGGGCCGTAGGTCTTCATATAGGTCCCTCGCTTCCGCGGTCGGCGGGAGCATCACGACAGCTCTCGCACGAGACTCTCGAGCAGGCCAAGATCGACCTCGATCGAGCCCCGCGCCGCGCCTCTGCCGACGAGGGCTCCGTAGCGCTGCTCCGCAACCGCTGCAAGTGAGCGGTACATGGCGCTGCCGGCATAGTCGAGGCCCTCGGGTTGCACCTCCAGCACCGCCCCTCCTGGAGGCATGAAGGCGATGTTCGCCAGCCCGGCGCCGTGTGGCGCAACGATCGCACGCGCCTGAGAAAAAAGCTCGACCTGCTGATCGAAGCTCAGCGTCTCGGCGGCAACCGCGGCGAAGCCGTGGCTGGACAGCATTTCGACAACCTCTGACTCGTTCTCGATCCTGCGCCGGCCCGAGTTTTTGCGCGTCAGGTAGAGACGACGTTTCGGCTTGCTCTCAGGCCCAAGGCTCCTTAGATACGCGACACCGGCACGGCTGAACCGGTAGATGCGCTCCAACCCCCGGGAGGGGACGTACAGGCGGGAGAACTGAACGAACCGGTCCGTGAGGCTCAACAGCTGGTCATCGCGGATGCCGGCGCGCAGCAGCGATTCCGCTTGGGCGGCGGTCAGCTCGGGAACGACGTACTTCGCATCGCTCAGCTCGACCCCAAGGTCAGCTAAAGCCAGTACGCCGAGGCGAGCGACGCTCTCGAACAGCCAGTGAAAATAGTTCTGCGCTTGCAGGTTGCCGATCAAGATCGCGGTCTCCGGCGTGTAGACGGCGGAGGGCAACGGACCGATCGTCCCGCTGTCCTCCAGCGGCAGCCCCAGATCGGTCATCAATCGAGGCGTCCTCACCGAGTCGGCCAGGTAGTGGCCGGGGGGGGCAAAGGCGATGAAACCGGGAGTCCAGACGGCTCCACCGTCGATTCGGGTGCAAAAGGTCGCTGGGCAGCTGGGCGGGTCGGAGTGGGGCTGAAAGCGAACCGCCCGCTCGGCGTCGGGGTCGGTGACCCCGGGTCCAACGGCGAAGGCCTGCAAGGGGGGCAGGTCGAGCTCCGTGAGGACCTCGGCCTGAGTCGTCAGGACCGCTCGTTCGGAGTCCGGGGGGTCGGATGCGTCGGGGAGGAAGGCCCCCGGGTAGACCGGAGAGCAATGCGTCGATTCCCAGCTCTGACTGGAGGGCTCGGGCGAATTGGCGGGCTCGGTACCGTCAGGATCGGAGCTGGCCATGCTGGTTTCGCCAGTCATACGGTTTTCCAGCCCCGGGGTCGTCGATGGTCTCCAGCTCGCGCTCGATCGCCGTCGCCCCCGGTTCAGCGCCGGCGTTGAGCAGGGCCACGTAGTCGCCCGTGCTTGCCGCAAAGGCATCCGCGGCGGTGGGGTGGTGATTCGGCTCGCCGCTCGCCTCATCCTCACCGCCGAAGGTAAAGATCTCGACCTCGGAGTGACTCTGGGACTGCAGAGCTCTCCGCGTGCGCTCTTTCGCCGAAGGATCGCCCGGGCCGATCAATGCGCTCACCATGCTGCCGCGCTGTTCGGGTGGCTCCTCGGCGCTCGGCAGCTTGGGGCTGGGGATGGACGAGATCGTCTTCGCGTCCCCGTTGGAGTCGGCCCGAAGGACCAGCGTCCCATTCCAAAGGGTTGGATGCTGGCCGCTGGTTCGAACGTCCATCAACACGGAGTAGTCGCGCGAGCTATGGGCGATGAAGTCGTAGGTTGCCTTGCGCGGTTGGCGCCAGTTCGTGTCGTCGACGATGACGATGCACCCATCCGCCATCAGCGGCTCGGCCACCCGCAGCCCTTCGACCTGGTTCTCGTAGGTGTGCTCACCGTCGTAGATGTACACCCCGATCGGATCGGAGAAGTCGCGAAAGAAGTCGCGATAGTCGGACTCGACGAACGAGTGCCGAGGTGAGGACTGGGCTTCGAACCGTGCGAGAAACTCGTCCTTGGGCCCGCCGAACTGGGAGAAGTTGTCGATTCCGGTAGCGGGCTTCCGCTCGTTCCCCTGCAGGCCGGCGAGGTACGAATACCCATGCCAGACGCCGACGTTGACGAAGGCCTGCCCCTCCGGCATGTGGCGGACGGCGCTGTTGATGATCGCGCCGATGGCAAGCGTGGACATCTTCGGCATGTCCGCAACCGCTTCGAGCGATGCCCTGCTCGCCTGCCCCAGGGGGAGATTGGTGTTGGCCCACTCGAGGACGAAGTCGTCCGCGTCGAGCAGAGTGGCGACGGTACCGTCGGGCCGGGTCAGGTGGAATCTGCCGTCGGCGCCAACCTCCGCCTCGGGGTCCAGCAGGTTGAACGAGAGGTCCTGGAGGAAGGCATCGAGGCTCATGCCGTGATCCTAGAAGGAACCTTGGCGATGGCGGCGAGCAGCCGATCGACCCGCTCGCCGAAGCTGGCGACCGGGACAGGGGCCGCGAACCCTCCCTCCGCGGCGAGTCTCTCGTCGAGAAGCTCGGCCAGCTCCTCGGCGTCGCCGTAAGTCAGGACGGCATCGCCGAAGCGCCCCCTGAGTCCGGCCACGTCGTCGCTCACGATCGTCGCCCCACAGGCCAATGCGTCGTAGATGCGGTTGGAGATGAACCCGTGCTCGCGCATGTCCTCCCAGTGGTCGCAGAGGACTACCTTCGCCGATGAGTAGACCTTGCGCAGCTCGTCGTTGGGAACGTACTCGGCGACGACGTGCTTGGTGTCGATCAGGCCCTCCCAGTTGCCGCCGTAGATCGCCAGGTCGCGATCGGTCGGGAGGAGGTCCCTGACGATCGGTCGCAGCACGTTTCGCGAGTTGGCCACGTAGACGAGGTCGTGTTCGTACTGGGGAGACGGATCTGGAAAGAAGACGCTCGGGTCGGTCGCCTGCTCGAGGACCATGACCGGGGTTTTGGTCTTTTGCTCGAGAACCGCGGCGAAGGGCTCGGACGCGACGCAGACGAGGTCATAGCCGTCGCACTCCTCGGCGGTCACCTCGGCGGGGTGACTGATCACCCAGAGCACGTTGAGCTGACCCGGTTTCGGGAAATGCCGGCTCAGGCCTTTGATCACGAGGGCTACGTCGTAGGTCAGCCCCTCGTCGTCCTCCCACTCGTCGAGCACCTGGATCAGGCAGCGGTGTCCGCGCCCGCGCAGCTCGCGTTCCACGGCCCTGGCGAAGTGGAGGTCTCCCCAGCGCTCTGCCTCCTCCCAGGTCGGCGCGCCAATCTTCAGGCAAAAGGAAGGTCGCTGCTCGTGCTCCACGAGGATCTCGGCGAGTCGCCGCGCCCGGTGAGCATAGGTGTGGTGGCGCAGCACCTCGCCGCGAAAGCGCTTCGCGAGCTCGCTGCGGCGGGCATCGTCGGCCAGCAGCGCGTCGAGCTGCTGACGCAGGCTCTCCGCCGAGGTCCAAACGGGGAAGTCCTCGCCGAACAGCTCGCGGACGCCCACCTCGCAGTTGGTCAGCGGCAGGGTGCCGGCGGCGAGGGCGTCGAAGACGCGGGTGTTGAGCGCGCCGTAGGGGAGGGTCGGTCCCGCCGTGTCGTCGAGCACCAGCTTCGCGGAGGAGTAGATCGCCGGCAGCTCCGTATATGGAACGGGCCCACGGGAGTGCGCCGCCATGCCCTTCACCTTGTCCCAGCCCCTGCCGTAGACGTCGAGCCGCTCCTTGCGGCGAGGCGTCAGACCGGCCTGGATCTCGCGATCCTCCCCCCAGTGATTACCGCTGAAGACGTAGTCGGCCTGGCGGGCCGGATCTGGCGGCTGGGGCGCGAAGCGGCGCGGGTTGGTCGCCAGTGGGAAGCGCGTCACCTGGCGGCCGGTCGCCTCCTCGATCAGGCGCTGCGAGGGGCCCGAGGAGGCGAGGATCACGTCGGCACGCCCGAGCCAGGGCCGCTGCAGCCAGCGCTCCGTCCAGTTCCGCACCCAGACGATCGTCGTCACCCGCGGCGGCACCCGGCGCAGGTCGAAGGGGTCCATCAGCGCCACCAGGTAGTCCAGGTCAGCGGGCAGGTCATACCAGGCGTCGGCCTTGCGCTCGACGTAGGTCACTCGCCATCCCAGCTCGGCGAGGGCGTCGCCGAGCTCGTGGGCGGTGTACCAGTCTCCCCAGCCGTCGCTCGGGTCGAGGCTGGTGACCGTGATCGCAACATGGGGGCCGCTTCCATCGGTCCAGAACGGATCGCCGCGAAGGCGGCCGAGGCGGTAGTCGCGTCGCACCTGAGGCCCCCAGCGCTCGAGGAAGAGCCGGCGATTGGCGATCCGGTTGTTGCGCTTGAAGTCCATGCCCGCGTCGTCTTGGGTCGCCGACTCACGGTGGTAGAGGATCGAACGGCCGCTCGCGACCGCATGACCGCCGCCCGCTGTCAGCTTCAGGCCCAGGTCGACGTCCTCGGTGCCGAATCTGTAGCCGCCGGTGAACCCCCCAACCGCGTCGAACCTGTCCTTGTCGACCAACATGCAGGCTGCGGTGACCGCCGGGGCGCGGTCCTCGGTTCCGAAGCCGGCGTCGAAGAGGTCCTCCCAGTCGCCGTAGTTGAACGCCCGCACTCCGTCGGCGGTAGCGCGGAACTTGATCGACCGGTGCTGGACGGTTCGGTCGCGGCTTGCCGGGTCGTTGGCGGCGATTGATCGCAGCAGGGTGGCGCCGGTCGCGACCACACCCTCCCGCCGGTGGGCCGCGACCAGCTCTCGCAGCCACCCTCGCTCGAACGGCTCGATGTCGTTGTTGAGGAAAAGGATCAGGTCATGCGCCGCCCTCGCGACGCCCTGTGCGTTGGAGTCGGAGAACGAGGCCGGCTCCGAGTTGGCGATCACCGCCACCGGGAATCCCGCGCTGAGCCGATCGAGGAAGTCGAGGGTTCCGTCCTCGGAGGCGTTGTCGACGACGATCAGCTCGAAGTCCGGGTAGTCCGTGCGCTCCCGCAGCCCCGCCACCAGGCGTTCGACGTGTCCGAGCCCGTTGCGAGTCGGCACCACGATCGAGATCGCCGGCCAGCTCGATAGCTGCGGCGTCGGGCCGAGCCGTCGCCGGACCTCGGCCGCGAACGACTCGCGCGCCGCGGCTCGCTCCTCTTCGCTGCGCTCGTCGAGCTCCTGCGGGATCTCGACGCTCTGAGGCGCCGAGCTCGTCTCCGCGGCTGGCAATCCCCCGCGCGCCGCTTCGAGCTGCTCGATCCGGTCGAGCGCCCTCGCCAGGGCGCCCTCGGTTTTGTCCTTCTGCAGGGCGAGCCGGCGCAGCGCCTTGGTCGTGCCATGTCCCCAGCGCCAGGCCTTCGACGCCGCCGCCCGATCGATGTCGGCTCTCGTTTGCGAGAGGCCGCCGGCGAGGGCGGAGACCATCTGCTCCAGCTCGCGCACCCGCGACGCATACTCGCCCGCCAGCGCCTCCGCCCGGGCCGCCTTGTCGGCGAGCTGTCGAGCCTGCTCGGATGCGCGCTGGGGCTCGACCCGGGACTGAAGCTCACTCAGGGCCTCGGCCTGGCGATCGACCGCGCGCAGCGCGGCGCCGCGCTCGCTTGCCGCGCCGCGCCGCTCTTCCTCGATCACGCGTTGCCGGGCGGCCATCGTCTTGACGCGACGGTTCAGGGCTTCCCCCGCCTGGCGCTCCTCGTCCGCTTCGGCGCGGGCGCGTGCCAGCTCCCCCTCGCGGCGCTCGAGCTCCGCGGTGAGCTCGGCGATCCTCTGCTCAAGCGCCGCCTCCCGCACTCCAGAGTTGCCGTCGCCCCGCCTCAGGCGGGAATCGAAGAGCTGCTCGTAGGTGCGAGAGTCAGACATGCGGGGAGTGCGCGAAGCCGGACCTCGATCCGGCTTTATGATCGTCGCCGTGGAGGCGAGCGAGGGGAGCCAGTCTAGCCCGGCTCGGTCTCGTCGGCGCCTCTCCCGCACCTTCTCCCGGGCGCGCTGGACGGAGTACGGCAGGCTGCTCAAGGCGTCTCTCGGGGCCGGATACCAAGCGGTGACGCTCGAGGACTTCCTCGACGGCGCGGTGCGGCCGGAGCGGGGGCCGATCCTGATCCTGCGCCACGACGTAGATCAGCACCCTCGCTCGGCGCTGAGGATGTCCGACGTCGAGGTCGAGCTGGGCCTGCGCTCCACCTGGTACTTCCGCTGGCGCACCGCCGATCGCGCCGTGATCGAGGAGCTGAGGCGCCGCGGCGGGGAGATCGGGCTGCACTACGAGACCCTTTCCCGCGAGGCGCTGCGATCTGGCTCCCCGGCGGCGACCCATTCGGCTCGGGCGATCGAGGTCGCTCGCGACCGGCTGCGCGAGGAGATCGCCATCTTCGGCGGGCGCTTCGGACCGATTCGGAGCGTCGCGGCGCATGGCGACACCCGGGTGCCCGGCGTGCGTAACGGGATACTGCTGCGCGACCAGGAGTGGTCGGATTTCGGCGTCGAGTACGACGCAAACGACGCGATGCGCCGTCACCGGCTCGCCGCTTGGCTGACCGATCGCAGCAGCGCCGAGGGCGGCTGGAGCGGCGATCTCGACCCCTATCGGCTCTTCCGCGACCGCGAGGCGCCGATCCTCTGTCTCACGCACCCGAACAACTGGGTGTCCGGAGCGTCGCTCTGGTGGGACCGCCTGATCGGCACGGCCCTGCGGCGCCGCAGCGACACGCCCCCGGCGCACTAGGGCCGGACCGCGGCGAGCCTGGCCGCGAAGCAGGCGTACTGGCTGCTGGCCGCGCCTACGGCGGAGAACGATTCCGCGGTTTGCAGGCCGTTGCGACGGAGCCGCTCGAGGCGGGCGGCGTCTTCGATCAACGATGTCGCCGCGGCCGTGACCCCGTCCTCGTCTCCCGTGTCGACCAGCAGCGCGTTCCAATCCGCGACCGCGTACTCGACCACACCGCCGAAGGCGGGCAGCAGGGGCACGCACCCGGACGCCATCGCCTCGAGTCCGGTACGGCCGAACGCCTGGTAGGAGGACAAGTCGAGGAAGAGGTCGCTGCGCCGCAGCAGGCCGGCGACCTGCTCGCGCGAGAGCAGGCCGAGGCACTCGACTCCATCGCCGCCCGGAAGCGCCTCGAACTCCCCGTTGTCGCAGCCGAAGGCCAGGCACTCGATCCGGTCGCCCAGCTCGCTCTTCAGTCGGGTGAGCGCTGAGAGCGTCTCCGCCGCCCGCCGCCGCGGTGTCCGCGGCCGGATCATCGCCGCCACCCGGACGGGGACCTGTTCGACCTTGCGCCCGGAAGCGTTGAAGGCACCGCGGTCGAGGCTGGGGCTGACCTTGGCCACCGCCACGGCGTGCGCGGAGCCGACGACGTTGCCGATCCAATCGGTCTTTGCGAACAGCAGCAGGCCCTCCGCGCGGCGGTATGAGAGCAGCGCGGTGTCGGCGCTGGGGCTGCGATCCGGCGAGAAGAGCGGCTCGTAGTCCTGGACGTAGTAGGCGCCGAGCACGCCGGTGCTGCGACGGACGTGCTCCGCAACCAGGCGAGTCGAAGGCGCCTCGGTCGCGACGACGACGTCGAAGCCCTCCAGGGCCGCGCCAAACGCCTCTGAAGAGGAGTAGGGGCAGACCAGCCCGTCCGCCTCCGGGTAGAGCTCCTCGGCTCGCCCGGCGAACTCGTCGGACACCACGATCCGCACCCGCGCGCCGAGGGAATCCAACGCCAGCGCCTCCTGGAAGATCGAGTGGGTCCCGCCCGACCCTCCCTCGGGCAGCCCCGGGAGGACGTAGGCGATCGCGAGCGGATCCGCGAGGCGCAGCCGCAGCGCCGCGGAGAGCTCCCGCTCTCCGCTGAGCGCGCCGCCAAGCCGATCGAGGATCGCTGCGCCCGCGGCCTCATCGCCGGCGCCTGAGCCGGAGACCACGGCGTCCAGCGCGATCGTGCCCGGGGGGGCGGCGGCAAGGCCGGGAGGGGTCGCGGTGCAGGGCGCGGCGGCAAGGAGGCTGTCCTCATCGCGCCGCTCTCCAGCGAGCAGGAGGCCGAGCGCGTCTGGGCCGGCCCAGGCCGGTGCGGCGAGGGTCTCGACGGCGAGCGCCCCGACCGAATGCGGAGCTTCCGCGGCGGCGGCAAGCAGGTGCTGGATCGTCTGGTGGGAGAAGGTGACCGGCTCGGTGACCCGCAATCTCCACTGCGAAGTGTCGTCATCTGGCTCCTCGCCGGTGACTCCTACCAGCGGCTCCGCCACCGCGACGGCCTCGACCATCCCGCGCAGCTCGGCGTTGCTCTCCGGGCCGACCACCAGGGTCAGCCGCAGCGGTCGATCGCACCTGGCCAGAAGCGACCAGATGCAGCGGCGCAGCTGGTCGGGCTCACCGCTGACGCTGACGATCGCGTGCAGGGGCTCGGTGCCCTTGGGAGCAGGTGCGTCCCCTCCGAGCAGGATCCCCTTGCGATCGAGCGGCAGCGGCTGGGAGGGATCGCCGAGGGGCTGAGGCGCGTGGATGTCTCCCAGTTGGAGTCCCGGTGTCGATGCGGGCTCGTTGCTCGGGGCTTCACCGGCCAGGGCCGCCGCCCGGGCCTCTTGGCGAGCGAGCTCTTCGGTGAGCTTGGCGTTTCGAGCGGCGAGCTTCTCGAGGTGGCGTCGCCACGCATCTTTGACGGCGTCGCTTTGAATTGCCTTGCCGGCGCGGGCGGCGTCAAGCTCCCCCTGCAGCCGACTCAGCTCCTCCACGGCGCGCACGCGCTCAGCCTCGACCGCCGCGATCTGCTCGAGGACCGCAGGGCTGAGGCGCCAGCCGGCGATCAAGCGGCTCAACTGCTTCGAGCCCCTGCCTTTGAGGCGCCTCTCCGAGACCAAGATCGCGACACCACCCAGGCCGGGGACGTGAATCGCCTCCACGACGTCGTCCTCGTAGCCGTCGAGGAAATCCTCGACGGCGGTCAGGACCCCGTTGCGGAGGTCGTGTCGATCGAGAGCCCGCTCCACCCCGTCGACAGGGCGATGGGGCTGCCGGGCATCGATCGGGATCGCGCTGGGGTTCGGGTATGAGTCGCGTCGCCCGGTCGGCCAATCGACGGCGTGGACGAGTGTCACGGGGAAGGGCGCCTCGCCGCCCTTCGACATCGCGGCGAGCTGATCGAGACGGTCGCTGACCGAATACCAGTTGGGCTCGCCGTGGACCAGGGCAAGCTCCGCGGCGGCATCGCCCGGCAGGGGCTCATCCCCTCGCTTGACGCTGCCCTCGAACACCGCCGCGGCCGCCTCCAGCATCCGGGTGAACCGCGCGTCCTCACCGAACTCGACGATCGTCGACGGCTTCAGGGCCTCGAGCAGCGGGGCAACTAGCGTGGGCCACAGGGCTCGCATCGATTCGACGATATCGGTGGGGTCCGGGGTCGGGATCGGCGATCATGCGGCGCGTGCAGCGCTACCGAGACTTCACCCCGATATGCCGGGCCCTGCGCGGGGAGATCATCGAGTACTACCGCGCTCAGGGCCAGGCGATCGACGACGAGGCGGGCCTGCGAACGCTGGACACGAACTCGACCCTGGCGCCGCAGCGAGCCGAGCTGCTGCTCGACCTGATCGGCCGCGACTCGATCGAGGGCCTCGACGTGGCCGATCTCGGCTGCGGCTTTGGGTCGATCGGCATGTACTTCGCCAATCTCGGCGCCCGCGTCGTCGGCATCGACCCCAACCAGGATCGAGTCGAGGCTGCCAATCGGGTTGCGAAGGGTCTCGGTCTCGGGGCGTCGTTCAGGCGCGGTTGGATCGAGGAGACGCCACTGCCCGACACCGCGTTCGATCTCGTCGTGCTCAACAACTCGCTCTGTTACGTGACGGAGCGATCCGATCGAAGCAGGGCGCTGCGCCACGCGCTGCGGATCTCACGCCTGGGGGGCAGATTGGTGATGCGCAATCCCAGCCTTGGCTCTCCGGTCGATCCGTTCACGGGGCTGCCACTGGTTCATCAGCTGCCGGCGGCGCTTGCCGACCCGGTTCTGCGCCTGGCCAGGCGCGGGGGAACCCGCTCGAAGGTTCGGCTGATCTCGGGCGCCGCCGCGAGGCGCGAGCTGCGGCGGGCCGGTTTCGCCCAGGTGCGCCTCGAGCGAGGCCTTGCGGAACGCAGGCCCGGCCGCTACCAGCACCTGACCGCAGAGCGGCCGGCAGGCCCGGCCGAGCCCTCTGAAACGGCTTAGACTGCGGCCGATGCAGAGGCTGTTTGCCCCAGTGATCGCGCCCTTGATCGAGGCGCTGGAACCGCGGGCGATCGTCGAGATCGGCGCGGGGGAGGGACGCCTCACGAGGCGGGTTATCGAGGCCGTGGGGGCGCGGGAAGCGGTCCTTCACGCCGTCGACCCGGCCCTGCGCCTCGATCCGGACCTCTTTGCCCAGGCGGGGGAGCGGCTCGTCCTCCACGCCGAGCGGGAGATCGCGGCGCTGGCGGAGATCGGCGCCGTCGACCTCGCCCTGATCGATGGCGACCCGAATTACCACGCGGTGCACTCGTCCTTGACGATGCTCCTGCGGGCAGCGGAGCGGGACGAGCGCTCGGCGCCCTTGATCGTCGTTCACAACGTGCAATGGCCGTTCGGCCGTCGCGACGGCTACCACGACCCAGCGGCGATTCCCCCGGGTCAGCTTCACGAGCACTCGGACCTGGGTCTCGTTCCAGGACGGCGCGATCCTCAGCCCGAGGGGCTGAGGTTGACCCCGTTCTGCGCGGTGAAGGACTTCCTGCCTCGCTCAGGGGTGCTGACCGCGATCGACGACCTGGTCGCGCAGAGCGATCTCGAGTGGACGTTTCTCGAGATTCCGGGCTTTCAAGGTCTGGGGGTTCTCGCCGAGGCGCGGCTGATCGCCGAGCGGCCCGGGATCGCCCCGGTGCTGGCAGAGCTGCGCTCGTCGCGGTTCCTCGGCGAGCAGGCGCGACGAGCCGAGTCGGCGAGGTTGGAGACGGCGGTGGAGCTCTCCGCGGTGAGGCGGCAACTGGCGGCGGTCGACCCGGAGGCGCCCAACCTTCCGCTCGAGGACGAGGGGATGCCGCCTGCGCCCTCCCCGGTTGTGGAGCCTTCGTCGGCGCCCGAGAGCCCTACGCTCGTTGCCCAGGCGGCCGAGTACCGCGCGCAGAAGGAGGCGCTGGAATGGCGCCTGAGCCAGCTCGATGAAGATCTTGCCTCGCGAAGCGCCCGGCTCGATCGGCTCGAGGACGAGCGGACCGCTGAGCGGAGAGCATTGGTCGAGGCCCAGGTCCGGCTCGAGCACACGACCGAGGAGCTGCGGAGCGAAGCCGACTCCGCCGCGCAGCTGGGCGAGCGGGTCGCCGAGCTTCGGGGTCAGCTGGAGGACAGCGAGCGCCGGCTGGCCGAGCTTGGCGAGAGGGAGCGGTTGGCGCAGGGCCGGCTGGCGCACAGCGAAGACGCCCTGCAGGCGGTCAAGGAGGACCGCAACCGGCTCCGCGCGCGGATCGACGGCATGCAGGTAGAACTGGCCGCGGCCGCAGCTCGGATCGATGAGATCGCCGATCATCTCGCCAGGGCGAGTTCGACCAGGCGGGCGCGGCTTGCTCGCCGCATCCGCGCCATCTCCCGAGCGGGCGTCTTTCGCCGCCAAGCGCCGCCCAATCACCTGGAATCCGCGCGGGCCGCGGCGGAGAGGGCGCTTCCCTCGTCCACCTCGACAGTTGGCGATTCCCCCGCGCTTGCCGGCGGATCCGGCGCGCTCGAGGCCGACCTCGAGCAATCCGCTTAGGCGCTCGTGGCCGGCCCGAGGAAGCAGCCCGAGCGTCGCCCTGGCCCATCGATGCTCGCTTTCTGGGAGGCGCTGTTGGGGCCGCTGGTCGATTCGCTTCGCCCTCAGCGAATGCTCGAGATCGGCTCCGACCAGGGTGGGACGACTCGTGCCCTGCTCGAATACGCCCAATCGCATGGCGCGGTCCTGCACGCGATCGACCCGAAACCGAGCTTCGACGTCGATGCGTTGCGCGCGGAGTACCCCGATTGCCTCGTTTTCCACGCCGCGCTGAGCCTTGAGGTTCTGCCGACCCTCGAGCGCGTCGAGCTCGCCCTGATCGACGGCGACCACAACTGGCACACCGTCCTCAACGAGCTGCGGCTGCTCGAGCGTCAGGCGGTCGAGGCGGGGGAGAGCCCTCCGGTCGTCGCCGTTCACGACATGAGCTGGCCCTATGCGCGGCGGGACCTCTACTACGAACCGGAAAACATCCCCGCCGACAAGCGGCGGCCCTTCGAACGTCGCGGCATCCATCCCGATTTCGACGAGCTCGTCGACGAGGGGATCAACGCCCACCTCGCGAACGCGACGAGGCCGGCGGCATCGCACAGCGGGGTGCGCGGCGCGGTCGAGGATTTTCTCGCGGAGAGCAGCCAGAGCTGGAAGCTGTTCGAGGTCGGGGGCGAGCACGGCCTCGCCGTCCTAGCCGTCAAGGAAGTGCTGGACGAGCACCCCCAGGCAAGGAAGCTCTTGGCCGCCACCGCGAAACCCCCCTTCCTGATCGAGAGGGTCGCCGCGGTGGAGCGGGCCCGGATCGACGTCGAGCTGAGAAGGGTCAAGGCGACCCTGGAGAAGGACAGGGCGAACGAGGAGAAGGACAGGGCGCGGGCTGAGCTGGCCGAGGAGCGTCAGGCGCGCGCCGAGGAGGCGAAGGCGTCGCGGAAGGCAGCTCGGGACGCGCAGAAAGCCAATACCGTCGCCCTTAACGCGATCCGCGACGAACTCGAAGAAGCGGATCGCCGCGCCAGCCGTCTAACGCTTCAGAGGGAGGCGGCCGACAGGCGGGAGATCGCGCTCGAAGACGAGCTTGCCGGCGAGCGGAAGCGGGTCCGCATCGCCCGCGAGGAGGTTGAAGCCGCCGAGGAGCGGAGGCTGCGGGAAGCCGATCGCTCAGGCGAGCTCGAGAGGCGGATCGAGGAGCAGGCCGGCGATCTGGCGGCCGCCGAGGCGCAGGCCGCCGCGCTCGAGCGGCGCCTCGAGCAGGCCGATCTTGCCCGCGCACGCATGGTCGCCGACTTCGAGGAGGGACGCGAAAGCCTCGAACGGGCGATCGACGAAGCCCGGGCGCAGGCCGCCACCGGACACCACGCCGCCGCCCAGCTGCGCGAGCTGCTCGAGCTGCGGGAGCTCGACATGCAGCGCCTCGACAACCAGCTTGCCAGCCTGCAAGCGGCGATGGGGAGGGCGCGAGTGGAGGTCGAAGTCGCGCAGGCAGAGCGCTCCGCGGTCGAGCGCAGATTGACTCAGCTGGCGGTTCTGCACGAGGACACGCTCGCCGCGATGGGGAGGGTGCCGCACACGCCGTCCGCGGCCGAGCGCGAGGCGTTGCGGTATTTCGCCGCCGAGTACGAGCCCCTCTCGGATCGGGGCATCGACCCGCTGGCGCTGCCCTCGCCCCACGATCGCCGGCAGGTCCTGCGCGGGGGCAGTGGAAGCTCCCCGCTCGAGCACCCGACCGTCGACGTCGTCGTCTGCGTTCACAACGCGCTCGGGGACGTCCGCCGTTGCCTCTGGTCGCTGGTCCACAAGGCCGGCCGTCCATTCCGGCTGATCGTCGTCAACGACGGCAGCGACGCCGAGACGACCGCCTACCTGGAGGAAGCGGCGGCGATCAACCCCGAGCTGACCCTGATCCACAACGAGGCACCGCCGCACGGGTACACGATCGCCGCGAACCTCGGCATGCGCGAGGCGAACGGCGATTACGTCGTGGTCCTCAACAGCGACACGATCGTCACCTTCGGCTGGCTGGAGCGCATCGTCGCCTGCGGGGAGTCGGACGAGAGGATCGGCATCCTCGGGCCGCTCTCCAATGCCGCGAGCCATCAGTCGGTGCCCGATCTGCGCGACGCCGGCGGCTGGGCGACCAACCCATTGCCGCCCTTTCTGACCGAGGACGGGATGGGCAAGCTGCTCGAGCGGCTCTCGCCGCGGGAGCGGCCGCGATTGCCCTTCGTCAACGGCTTCTGCTACGTCGTCAAGCGGGCCGTTTTCGAGCGGATCGGCTACTTCGACGAGGAGAGCTTCGCCAGCGGCTACTGCGAGGAGAACGACTTCAGCTACCGGGCGGCGCAGGCCGGATTCGATCTGGCGGTGGCCGACGACGCCTACGTCTTCCACGCCAAGTCGAAATCGTTCACCGCGGAGGCTCGCAAGCCGATCGCCGAGCGCAACTACCAGGTCTTTCTCCGCAAGCACGGAGCCGAGAAGATCAACGCGCTGGTCGGCGAGATGGAGGCCGACACGTCGCTGAGCCCACTGCGCGGCGCCGTTCGCGATGCGATCTCGAGCCCGGCGACGCTGGCGGCGGCTCTCGATATCCCCCACGAGGACCCGCTTCAGGTCGCCTTCATCCTGCCCGGGTTCAGCAGCGGCGGATCGGGGGGCGCGCACTCGGTCTACCAGGAGGTGGTCGGCCTGCGAGAGCTCGGCGTCCCGGCCCGGATCCTGATCCCGGAGGCCTCGATGGCGCGGGTGTCCGCTGCTTATGAGGAGACCGACGAGATCTTCGAGACCTTCTCCGATCCCGACGAGCTCGCGGCCAAGACGGACGCCGCCGACGTGGTCTCGGCGACGCACTACAAGTCGGTGGCGATGCTCGCCGACCTGCGATCGAGGCGCGAGGACTTCGTCCCCGCCTACTACGTCCAGGACTATGAGCCCTTCTTCACCGCTCCGGGCTCGGACGACTTCAAAGAAGCGAGCGCCTCCTACCGAGCCATTCCCGACGCTCTCCTCTTCGCGAAGTCGCACTGGCTCTGCAACATCGTCGGCGAGCGGCACGGGTGCCACGTCGCCAAAGTCGAGCCGAGCATCGACGAGCGGCTGTTCCGGCCCCCCGCGACCCCCCGCGAGGACGGGCCGCTGCGAGTCGTGGCGATGGTGCGTCCACGCACTTCGCGCCGCCAGCCGAGCGCCGTGCTGGCGGTCTTCGAGGCGCTGCAACAGCGCTTTGGAGACCAGGTGGAGCTGACCACCTTCGGTTGCGGCGACGAGGAGCTGGCGGCTCTGACCAGCTCGGCCGCCAGGCTCGAGCGCCACCGCGGGGTGCTGACCCGGACGCAGGTCGCCGAGCTACTGAGGTGCGCCGACGTCTTCCTCGACATGTCGATCTACCAGGCCTTTGGCCGCACCGCTCTGGAGGCGATGGCGTGCGGCGCCACCGCGGTCGTGCCGCGGCTCGGCGGCGTTTGGGGAGTTCGTCGAGGATGGAGTCAACGCGCTTGCCGTCGACACCGGCGACGTGAATGAGGCGTTCGAGGGCCTCTCGGCCCTCGTCGGCGACCGCGACCGGGTTCGCTCTCTCCAGACCGCTGCGCTTCAGACCGCGGCGCGGTACTCGATCGTCCGGGCCTCGGCCTCCGAGTACCTCGTCTTCTCCCAGGAGCACGCGCGGCGGTTTGGGCGCGAACGTACGATCCAGCGGTGAGCGGCAAGGTAGAGGGGCGCCTCGAGTCGGTAGTCGACGGGCGGGCGATCGGCTGGGCATGGGACCCGGAGCACCCCGACGAGGCGGTCGAGGTGGAGGTTCTGGTCGACGCTCGCCGGGTTGCCTCCGGGGTCGCCGACATCGAGCGCGAGGCGCTCGCGGCGGCGGGGATGGGCGGCGGCCGGTACGGCTTCGACGTCGCGCTCCCCGAGGAGCTGGGGGCCGCGCGGTCGCACTCGATCCGGGTCACCGCCGGCCCCGACCGGCTCCCGGTGCTCCCCGTCGAGCTCTTCGAAACCGTCGCCCGTTCTCCCGGTGGCGTCTGGAGTCAGACCACCTTCGTCCCCGAGGGCGCCGCAGGTTTCAAGGCTCCCTTCGTCCCCGAGCAGGAGCCCCCGCCGGATCCCGGCGCGGCGGCCCTGGTGGGCCGGCGGGGCTGGCTGTTCCTGCGCGACGAGGCAAACCTCACCCTTGACCAGCTCGGCGGCGAGCCGCTGCTCTCGTCGCCGCGGATCGAGCAGCGGGCGGAGCTGGTGGCGAAACGCCATCGATCGCTGCGTGCGCTCGGCATTCCGTATCTCTTCGCGGTCGCGCCGATGAAGGAGCGCCTCTACGAAGGGCTCCTGCCCGAGGGGCTGGGGCTTGACCCGCGGTCCCCTGTCGAGCAGGTGAACCGGGCCCTGCGGGACGAGAGCGACGGCGAGATCCTCGATCTCCTGCCCGCGCTCCAGGAGAGCCTCGATGGTGGGGAGGCATTCCCCAAGACGGCGAGCACCTGGAGCGATCGGGGTGCGTTTTTCGCCTATCGCGAACTGATGAGGGAGGCTCGCAAGCGGGTAATGGCCCTGGGCGATCCGCACCCATACGACGAGGCGGATCTCGTCTCCCGGGAGGATTTTCGCGGCGACCTTTCCGAGAAGCCCAAGTTTGCCTTCGCCGCGGGAGAGATGGCGCCGGCCGAAACCGAAGACGGTGAGTGGGAAGAGGAGATCGAGGTCGCTGCCCCCTCGGGGCTGCGCTCGATGCGGATGCCCGCCCCGGAGCACCTGGAGGTGACTCCCGGCAGGGCGCCACACCTATATGAGATCGCCGGGGAAGAAGAGCTTCCTCGGGCGGTTCTCGTCGGCGACGCCTGTTGCCTGCCTCTGATCCAGTGGCTGGCCGAGCACTTCAGCCGCTTCGTGTTTCTCTGGACCCCAAACCTTCCGCTGGAGGCAATCGAGCTGGAGATGCCGGACGTCGTCATCCACGTGCTCTCCGAGCGATTCCTGGTTCATGCCCCGTGAGCCGGTGGGTTGGCACCAGAGCCGTCAGCGCCGGGTAGAGGCGGTCGGTGAGTGGCCCGAGCCGACGGGATATCGGTGGGAACGCGGTCAGGACCCGCGTGCTCGTGGGCGAACCGAGCGATTTCGCCAGCGCCCCGGCGGGAATCCTCAGGGTCGCTCGGTTGAAGGGGTTGGGCAGTCGAGGCTCGTAGCAGACGACGATCCCGGTCGGGGTGCAGACACGGGCCGCCTCGCCCAGCGCCCGCGCGACCGCGTCGTCCCCGGGCATCGACGAAAGCGAGGTGAGCAGCGCGATCAGCTCGATCTGGCCGTCCTCGAACGGCAGCGAACGGGCGTCGGCGAAACGGATGTCCGCGCCGGGAAGCCGCCGCCTCGCGCCCGCGAGGCGCGACTCGATCAGGTCGACGCCGTGCAGTCGTCGCTGCTCGACGCCGCGCGCCGCGAGCTCAGACAAGAGCCAGCCCGAGCCGCAGCCGACGTCGAGGATCTCCCCGCCCCGCTTCAGTGGCTCTTCGGCAAGCTCGAGGACGGCGCCGAGCAGCTCCCGGCGAATCGCGATGTTCCCCGGGTTGCCGGCCGACCAGCTCTGGCGCTTGCGAGCGCTGCGGGCGTACCTCCGGTAGACCCGCCCCAGGCGGGCGGCCTCCCGATCTCGTCGTGGACCGCTGCCCGCCGCGGCCATCGGCGCCCTAGGCGGCGGTGCGGACCCGGACCGGGTCCGCGAGCAAGTCCCAAACCGCGCTGGTGACCAGCTCTATCTGCCGCTGCTCCATCTGGGGGAAGAGCGGCAGGGTGACGCAGCGGCTCGCGTAGTCCTCGCTGGCGGCTAGCTGGACTCCCGGTTGGGCGTGGAGACCGCTCTTGTGAAGCAGGGGGTAGTGGACGCTGGTCTGGACACCCCGCGAGGCCAGGGAATCGCGGAACGCATCGCGGTCTATCGACGGGTCGAGCGTCGCCGTAAAGAGGCAGTGGCTGGAGGGTTCGCCGGACGGGGGAGGAGCGGTCGGCTCGAGCATCTCCAGCTCGAGGAAGGCCTCCCGGTAGGCGGCATCGATGGTGCGGCGACGGCCGTTGTCCTCGTCGAGCCGCCCCAGGCAGCTGAGCAGAAGCGCGGCCCGCGGATCGTCGAACCGGTAGTTGAACCCCATCGCTCCCAGCTCGTACTGGGGCGCGGCCTGCTGGTGTCGGGACCAGGCCTGGGAGCCGAGGCCATGCCAGCTCTGCCGGGCCACTCGCATGGCGAACTCGCCGTCGCTCGTGATCAGCATGCCGCCCTCGCCGATGCCGAGGTTCTTGCTGGCCGAGAAGCTGAGCGCTCCCGCCAGGCCGAAGCTGCCGGCGTGGCGCCCGTCGAGTCGCGATCCCGCCGCGTGGGCGGCGTCCTCGATCAGGATCAGGTTCCTTTCGCCGGCGAGCCGGGCGAGCTCAGCGGTCTCGCCGAGATGCCCGCCGTAGGCCATGGTGAGGATGGCCTTGGTGCGCTCGCCGATCGCTTCTTCCACACTGGCGACAGAGAGCCAGGGTTGCTGCGGCCCGGCTATGTCCGCAAAACGCGGCGTGGCGCCAACATGGGTGAGCGCGCTGACCGTCGAGGTGAAGGTCAGCGCCGGGACGATGACCTCATCGCCCGGGCCGAGCCCGGCGGCAAGGCAGGCCAGGTGCAGGGCGGCGCTGCAACTGCTGACCGGGACCGCATGGCGCACACCCGTGTACTCGCAGAAAGCCTGCTCCAGTTCGGCCGCGCGGGGGCCCATGGTCAGCCAGCCCGAGCGGTATGCGTCGAGCAACGCCTCCAAATCCTCGTCCCGAAAAGTCGGTCGGCACAGAGGCACCTGCCAGTTCATCGCGTCTCCATTGCTCGGGTACTTTTTAGACCCTATCGATTATCGTAGGCACGCCTGGATTCTGGACGGGCATCCGATGCTGCTCAATCGTTCGCGAAAGTCAGAGGCGCGTCTTGCGGAAAAAGCTGGCCGGTAAGCGCGCATTCGATCTCCTCGCGGTCCTTTTGATCGCCCCGTTCGCGTTGCCGGTCGCCGTCTTGATCTGGCTGGCGGTGCTGCTCGATTCCCCGGGCCCGACCATCTTTCGCGCCGCCAGGATCGGCTACGGAGGCGATCCCTTCGTGATGCTGAAGTTCCGCACCATGCGGATCGATCTGGTCGGTCACGCGATCTCCAGTGCGACCGACGAGCGGATCACCCCTGTCGGCAGGTTTCTGCGCACCACGCGGCTCGACGAGCTGCCCCAGCTGTGGAACGTCTTGCGGGGGGAGATGAGCTTCGTCGGGCCACGGCCGGAGCTCGAGGAGTTCGTCGAGCTCCACGCACAGGACTACAGGGAGATACTGGCGGTTCCGCCTGGGCTAACCGGACCGACCCAGCTCCGCTACGCGGGGGTCGAGGCGCGGATGCTCAGCTTGCACCCCGACCCCGATGCTTATTACCGCGATCGGCTGCTCCCCGACAAGGTGGCGCTCGACCTCGATTACGTGCGGACCCACTCCTACGGCCGCGATCTTCTCGTCCTGCTGGAGACGCTCGCCCTGCCCGCCATCCTGGCTTGGCAGCGCCTCAGCGGAGGGGCTTCGAGCTCTCGAGGCGGCCGGTCGGTCGCCTACGTCGGGGCTGCGATGGCGATCACCGTCCTGCCTCTGCTTTTCGCGGTGGGCCTGGGATCGCCGCGCTAGAGGCGATCGGATCGCGGCCTCGTTGAAAGGGCGGCGCGTTGCCATCGGGCTCGCCGGCCTCGGCTACTGGGGGACCAACGTCGCCCGCAACCTCGCTCGCATCCCGGGCTGTGAGCCGTTTTGGTGCTGCGATGTGGACGACGCACGTCGAGGGCGCGCGTCGTCCCTTCTCCCCGATGCCCGCTTTACGACGGACTTCGACGAGCTGCTCGCCGACGAGAGCCTCGATGCGGTGGCGATCGCCACCCCGGTGCCGACCCACGTGGCGATGGCCGAGCGCGCGATCGAAGCCGGCAAGCACTGTTTCGTCGAGAAGCCACTGGCCCAGAGCGGCGCCGACGCCGAACGGGTCGTCGCCCTTGCCGAGCAGCGTGGGCTGGTCCTGATGGTTGGCCACCTGCTCCAGTTCCATCCCGGGGTGGACGCGCTGCGGGCGCTGATCTCGAGCGGCGAGCTGGGCGAGCTCCACTACATCTACTCCCAGCGCCTCAATCTCGGCAAGCTCAGGGCCGACGAGAACGCGCTCTGGAGCCTCGGCGCCCACGATGTCTCCGTGTTCTTGGACCTGACCGGGGAACTTCCGCTCGAGGTCAGCGCCCACGGCGAGAGCTATGTTCGCGAGGGCGTCGAGGACGTCGTCTTCGGCCACCTCCGCTTCCCCTCCGGGATGGTCGCCCATATGCACCTGTCCTGGCTGGATCCCCACAAGGAGCGGCGGCTCACCGTGGTCGGCTCGCAGCGGATGGCGGTGTTCGACGACATGGCAAAGGAGCGCAAGCTCACGGTCTTCGACAAGGGCTTCGACCCGGACGCCGATTCGAAGGGCGACTACGTGACCCGATCCGGCGACGCCCGCCACCCGACGATCCGCGGCGACGAGCCCCTGCGCCTCGAGCTCGAGCACTTCGTCGAGTGCGCCCGCGAGGGCGGCCGGCCGCACAGCGACGGCGCCAGCGGCGTGCGCGTCGTGCGCGTCTTGGAGGCGCTGCAGCGCTCGCTCGAGGCCGGTGGGGGATCGGTGGCGCTGGTGGCGCCGAGCGCGCGGTCGCCGAGGGCGATGGCGGATCAGTGATCCAGCCGGCCTCTCGATGAAGATCCTCACCGTCGTTGGAAACCGGCCCCAGTTCGTCAAGGCGGCGGCCGTCTCTCGCCATCTGCGCAAGCGGGCGTCTGAGACCCTCGTCCATTCTGGGCAGCACTACGATCGCGAGCTCTCCGCCGTTTTCTTCGAGGAGCTTGGCCTGCCGCGGCCAGATCACGACCTCGCGGTCGGTTCCGGCAGTCACGCCGAGCAGACCGCGACGACGATGAGACGGTTGGAGCCATTGGTCCTTGCCGACCCTCCCGACGCGGTCCTGGTCTACGGAGACACCAACGCCACCCTGGCCGCCACTCTCGTCGCCGCCAAGCTGTCGATCCCCGTCGTCCACATCGAGGCCGGCATGCGCTCCTTCGATCGTTCGATGCCGGAGGAGGTGAACCGCCTCGTCGCGGACCGGGCCGCGGACCTGCTGCTCTGCTCGACTGCCGCGGCGGTCGACAACCTGCGGGCCGAGGGGCTGGGCGATCGGGCTCGCCTGGTCGGGGACGTGATGGCGGACATTGCCCTCGAGCTCGGCCCGCTCGCCGAGCGGCGCTCGGATGTCCTCGAACGCTTCGCCCTCCAGCCCGCGAGCTATTTGGTCGCGACCCTGCACCGGGCCGGCAACGTCGACGACGTCGATGCTCTGCGGCGCGCTGCCGACCTGCTGGTCGCCGCCGCCGATCGTCACGGGCGGCTTGTCTTCCCCGCGCATCCGCGCACGCGGCGGGCCCTCGCCGAGAACGGGCTGCTGTCGCGGCTCGAATCGAACTCGAGGATCACGCTGAGCGAGCCGCTCGGCTACCTCGATTTCACCTGCCTGATGCGACGTGCCCGGGCGGTCCTGACCGATTCGGGCGGTCTCCAGAAGGAGGCGTATCTGGCCGGCGTGCCTTGCCTCACCCTGCGCGAGCAGACCGAGTGGGTCGAGACGGTCGCGAGCGGCTGGAACCGCCTGGTCGGCCTGGACGCCGAGCTCGCCGTCGCGGCGCTGGGGGAGCTGCCCGGCGGCGACGGCGGTCGAGCGCCCGATCGGAGCCTCTACGGTCGCGGCGACGCCGGCGAGCGCTGCGTCCGCGAGCTGCTCGCCTGGGCTGCGCCTACTGCGCCTTGAGCCGCTTCCCGCGGCGGGCCGCAAAGACTCCGATCCCGGCCGCGACGATCCCGATTCCGACAAGCAGCGCAATGGTCGCGCCAGTGGAGGTATTGCCCGTGTCGGCAATTTCGGCGCTGGCCGTCGTGCCAGTCGCGCTCCGGTCGCCGGCGGATTCTGCTTCGCCGGCCTGTCCCGAGTTGCCTTCGCTTGAGTTGCCCTGGCTGGTGCCGCCTTCGCCTGAATTGCCCGCGCCCGAGCCGCCCCCGCCCGTCCCGCCCTGCGAGGCGGGCTCGCCAGGAACCTTGGAGGACGAGCCGAAGTTGTTCTCCGAGCGGTAGTAGGAGCCGCTGCCTTCTTCCCCTTCGCCGTCCGTGCCAGGGCTGGTGGTCGGGCCTTCGGTTCCGCCGCTGCCCTTGGGCGCGGCTTCGGCGCGTGCTTTTTCGAAGGGCAGCTCGTACACCGAGCCCGAAGGGCTCCCGGCTGCTGGATCTCCCGGTGCTGCATATGCTGCGGGCGAATGTCCGAGCAGGGGAATCAGCGAGAAGGCACAAATCAGGGCGACGCGTCTGACCATTCAGGGGCCATCTTAGGCGCATCGACGGCGAGTGAGCTGGTGGCGCTGATTCCAATCGTCTTGGTCGGGGTGCTGCTGCTCGGCTCGCTGTGGTGGGACGGCGCCTTCGACCTGCGCTACTGGGCGCCGCTGGCGATCCTCTGCATGGCCATGCTGGCGTCCCTGACGCTTGCGGGAGCGATTTCACTTCCCCGCCGCGGCCCGCTGGCGGCCGCGGTGCTCGCGATCTGGGCGCTCGCCGCCTTCGCCTGTCTCTCGGCCGCCTGGTCGGAAAGCGCCGGCGAAGCTTGGGAAGGCGCCGCGCGGACCGCCCTCTTCGCCGCCATCTTCACCCTCGCGGTCGGAGTTCCCTGGCGTCGCGCCGTCCGAGCTCGGCTTGGCTCGTGGCTGGTGACCGGCGCCGCCGTCGTCGCCGCGATCACCTTGGTGCGCATGTTGCTGGGCGGCGCCGAGGACATCTTCCTTGCCGGACGGCTCAACGAGCCCGTGGGCTATCGCAACGGCACCGCCGCCCTCTTCGCGTTCGCCGCCTGGCCACTGATCGGTATCGCGGCCAGACGCGGTGTGCAGTCCGGCCTTCGCGCGAGCGCCCTGGCGGCGACGGTGCTGGTGCTCGGCCTCGCCTTCCTCACCCAGTCACGCGGGGTGCTGCTCGGCTTCCTCGCCGGCGGCTGCGTGTCGCTCCTGATCGGCCCCGACCGGGTGCGACGCGCGTGGCTGTCCGTCGCGGCGCTCGCCGGAGTGGCGCTGGCCTCCCGGGCGCTGCTGGGCCCCTTCCACGCTTTCGATGGCGGTCTCGGCAACGCGACCGAGGCCGATATTCACGGCGCCGCGCTGGCCCTCCTGGCGCTGTGCGGCTGTGCCTTCCTCGCCGGGCTGCTGTTCTCCGTGCTCGACAACGGCCTGCGGGCGGACGTCTCCGCCAGGGTTCGGGTACGGCAGCTGGCAATCGCGGGGCTGCTCGCCTTGGCCTTGGCCGGTGGGGCCGTCGCGATCGCCAAGGTCGGCAACCCGGTCTCCTATGCGCGCGACAAGGTCGACGAATTCACCGACCTCGAATCCGAAACGACCAGTGCCGGCGGCCTCAGACTCGGCACGGTCGGCGGCCAGCGCTACGACCTCTACTCGATCGCCTGGCAGCAGTTCCTCGATCATCCCCTCGCCGGCGCCGGCGAGGGCAGCTACAGGTTCGCCTACTACCGCGATCGCCACACCGATCGGAACCTGAGCGATCCCCACAGCGCGCCGCTGTTGCTGCTCGCGGACACGGGGTTGATCGGCTTCGCCCTCTTTGCGATCTGGCTGATCTGCGCCGGCCTGGCGATCGCGCGACAGGCTCGGATCGGGACGGCCTCCGAGCGCGTCTGGATCGCCGGTCTGTCGGCGGCGGCGACGACGGTCATAGTGCAGTCGTTCGTCGATTGGCTCTGGCTGCTGCCCGGCCTGTTCGGGCTCGCCGTCCTGGCCCTCGGCCTCGCCGCGAGCGGAGGCGACGACGCGACCGAGGAGAGACGAGCGAGCGGCGCGGGGTCTCGCATCGCTCGCCTTGCCGTCGTTATCGCCCTCGCGGCCGCCCTTGCGAGCGTCACCCTTCTCTTCCTCTCGGATTTGTATGCGCGAAAGGCGCGGGTGGAGGCGCTGCGCTCGCCGCAGGCGGCGCTCGACTCCGCGCGCATGGCGGAGCGCCTCAACCCTGTCTCGGTCACGCCGCTATACCTGGAGGCGTCAGCGCTGGAGACGCAGGGGAATCGGGCCGCCGCGCGATCCGCGCTGCGAGAGGCACTCGAGCAGGAGCCGCGCAACTTCGCGACGTTGGGCTTGTTGGGTGACCTTGAAGTGCGCGCCGGCCATGACCGCCGCGCCCATGCGTACTATCGGGCCTCCCTTGAGCTGAATCCTCAAGATGTCGGCCTGCGGGAGTTGAGTCGGCGAACCATGAATGAACGGACCAAATGAGACTTAAGCGTCAACTGGCGGGAGTGGCTCTGATCGGGATCGTGGCAGCGCTGACGATCGTGGCGCCGGTGCAGGCCCACATGCTGAAGGCGATCTGGGGCCCCGCCGAACTGCCGGTCGAAAGCGTTGCTTGTCCAACTCTCACCGCCCCCTGCTCCGCCTTTCCCACCTATAAGGAGCTCGGGGTCGACGTCTACCAGTTCCAGATCCACTGGGATGAAGTGGCCCCGACGCGGCCGGCCGACCCGCGTAATCCCAACGATCCGGCCTACGACTGGAGCGATATCGACCCGATCGTTCAGGCGGCGGTGGCAAATGGAATTCATCCCGCCGCGCTGATCCAGCACACCCCAACGTGGGCGAGCGGTCACCGCGTTCCCTTCTGGGCGCCAAAGAAGCCCGAGTGGTTCGCCGACTTCGCCTTCGCCGCCAGCAAGCGCTACCCCAGCATTCGGATGTGGATGATCTGGGGCGAGCCGAGCCGTGGCGAAAGCTTCCAACCGATGCGGCGAGGCCAGCCGCAGGGCCCCCGTCGCTATGCCGAATTGCTGGACAGCTCCTATGTCGCCCTGAAGCAGGCAAGCAAGAGCAACGTCGTGATCGGTGGAATGACCCTGAACGGTGGAACGATCCCGCCGCCGCAGTTCCTCGATTGGATGAAGCTGAAAAACGGGCGGCCGCCGCGGATGGACCTCTGGGGCCACAACCCCTTCGACGCTCGCTTTCCACAGCTGCACGACAAGCCGCTGGGCAATTTCCGCGGCTTCAACGACATCGACACCCTGCACCATGAAATACAGACCGTGTACCGCAAGGGGGGGCGTAAGGTGCCCCGCCTCTGGCTCTCCGAGTGGACGATGGTCTCGGACAAGCCGATTCCCCTGTTCAGCGGATTTTTCGTCTCACGCAAGGAACAGGCGCTGCGGCTGACTGCCGCCTACAAGATCGCCGATCGGACCGGCTATGTAGCCGGCCTCGGTTGGTTCACCCTGCTTGACGAACCCTGGACCCCGCAAAGCGCCGCCTGGGGGCTGATGCAGTACAACGGCACGCCCAAGCCTTCCTTTTACGCTTACCAGAACGCATTGCGATAATCGGGCAATGGGACACGGCCAGGAGGGGCAGGGCCCGGTAGCGCTGCTGCGCAGCGTGCCCCTCTTCGCCGACCTCGAGGAGGGTGAGCTGGAGCGCTTCTCGCGGGTGGCCGTCGCCCGCTCCTTCCCCGCCGGAACACGTGTATTTCACGAGGGCGATCACTCCGACGCCTGCTACATCGTCCGCGACGGCAGCTTTCGGGTCACCCGGGAGCACTCCGACGGGCGGGCGATCACGCTGGCGACGCTCGGCCACGGCGACATCTTCGGCGAGCTGGCGATGCTCGACGGCGAGGTTCGCTCGGCCAGCGTCGAAGCCCTCAGCGACGGTGAGCTGCTTGCCCTGCCGGCCGGCGAGGTGCGGGCACTGCTCGCCCGCCACCCCGAGATCACGGTCGAGCTGATCGCGGCGCTGGTGCGGCGCCTGCGCAGCGCCAACGAGCGGATCTCGCGTCAGTCCTTCCAGACCGTGCCCAGCCGCGTCGCCGGGGTTCTCTCTCAGCTCGTCGCCGAGGAGTCCCCCCGCAGTGGTGAAGGGAGTGAGGTGACGATACGGATGAACCAAGCCGATCTGGCTCAGCTCGCCGGCACCTCGCGTGAGAGCGTCAGCCGCTTCCTTGCCGACCTCGAGCGCGCCAACGTCGTCCGTCCCGGACGTGGCAGGGTCACCGTGCTCGCCCCGGAGAAGCTGCGCAACTACATCTTCTAGCCTGGATCAGCAGCTGGCTGGATCGGGATCGGAGCGATCCTTGCCGACCTCGTCGTCGCCGCCACCGCACTGGATCGAGCGGTCCCGTTGGCCATCGACCGCGTCGATCGTGTCGTTGCCGCCCTTGGCGATGAAGGTGTCGGCGCCGAGGTGGCCCATCATGCTGTTGGCGCCGTTGTCGCCGATCAGCACGTCAGGGCCGTCAGAGCCCTCGAGGCTCTCGTTGTCGCCGGAGACGTGATCCGGGGAGCCACAGCCCGCCGGACCGCCGGTACCGCCTAGCTCGACCGTCAGGTCCGCGTTGGAGCGCCCATAGGAGACCGTATCGTCGCCCGGCCCCCCGTTGTACGTGTGGCCCTGGCAGACCGCTACCGAGGAGACAAGCAGGTCGTTGCCGGGACCGCCGGCCAGCTGGTCGGACCCGGGGTCGGCGTAGAGCACGTCGCTGCCGGCGTTGCCGACCAGGGTGTCGTTGCCGTTGTCGGGACTGTTGTAGTTCTCGCCGGCTTCCAGCACGTCGTCGCCGAGGCCGCCGCTGAGCGTGTCGGAGCCGGCGTTGCCGTTGGCCCGTACCTTCTCGCCGGCGGGGACGCTGTCGTCAACGGCGATCGTGTCGTCGCCGAGGCCGCCGGTGAGCACCACGAGACCGGTGGCCACGCTCGTCGGACAGCTGACGACGGTGTTGCCGCCGGTGAGGGCGCAGCCGTCGCCGGGATAGACGCCGCTGCTGTCGGAGACGACCCAGCCGCCGTTGAAGGAAACGTGGAGGTCATTTGGGCGCGCGTCGCCCTGCACGATCAGGCTGACGCCGTCGAGGCCTTGGTTGAGGATCACGAAGGTGCCGGTGCCCGGTGGGTTCTCTTCCACGCCGCATGAGTGCTCGGTTGCGAAGCCGTCGCATTCGTCGCTCCCCGCACCGCCGAAGGCTTCGTCCGGGCCGCCGGCGCCATCGAGGTCGTCGTTGCCGACGCCGCCGTCGAGTCGGTTGACGTCGCCGTCACCGAAGATTTGGTCGCCCTGGGGTGAGCCGACCACGTCCTCGAATCCCTGCAGGGCGTCGTGGCCATCTCCTTTGGAGCGCCCAGAGGAGAGGTCGATGATGACGCCGCTGCGGGTCGCGCTGGCGTAGGAGACGATGTCCAGGCTGCCAGGCCCCCCGTCGAGCGTGTCTTCGCCGCTGTCGCCGCGGACGACGTCGCCGTCGCCCTCGCCGCCGCTGGCGTTGTCGCTGCCCGCGCCGCCGAAGACGAAGTCGTTGTCGGCGCCACCGTCGAGCTTGGGGTCGTCGCCAGGGCCGCCGTCGATCTGGTCGCTGCCGGGGCCACCGTCGATCTCGTCGTTGCCCTTGTCGCCGGAGAGCCTGTCGTTGCCGCCTCCCCCGTCCTCGCGGTCACTGCCCTTGTCGCCGTTGAGAAAGTCGTCTCCACCCGCGCCGACCAAGGTGTCCGGGCCCTTGGCGCCCAGAAGGGCGTCGTTGCCGGCGCCGCCCACGAGGCTGTCCTTGCCCTCGGCTCCGCTGAGGTCGTCATCGCCGCCGCCGCCGTCGAGGTGGTCAGAGCCGGTGTCACCGTCGAGCCGGTCGTCGCCGGCGCCGCCGTTGAGGTTGTCGTAGCCACGCCCGCCTTGAAGCTTGTCGTCGCCGGGACCTCCGCAGATCGTGTCGTTTCCGTTCGGGCCGCCGCTGATGCGGTCGTTGCCGCCGCCGCCGTAGATCACGTCGCTCGCCTTCTTGCCGACGATCACGTCGTCGCCCGCGGTCCCGACGATCGTCGCGTGCTTTCCAGCGCAGCTGGCGGCCTGAGCTGTGCCTGCGAAAGCAAGCAGCATGGCCACCATCGCGGCCATGAGCACGGCCACAGACCTCCCGAAGTGAATCGTCTCCTCTTGCATCCCCCTCCCATCGACCCGATTCCCTGGGCTCTACACATCGAGTCGAACAAATGTCCAGAGTAGAGGCCCGGGCGCCCCAATCCATAGACAAACACGCAAGTTCTTCGAACTTTGTCCAACCGGGCAATCGGGAAGCCTGGTCGGGGGACCGCCCTCCGACTGGGTCAGATACGCTCGCTCCCGCATGAGAGGTGGCATCTACGTCCTCAACTTCTATTCGCCGATTTTCGTCGACCAGCTCAAGCGTGGCCGCAAGACGGCGACGATCCGGCTCGGCGACAAGAGCAACAAGTACGAGCGCGGCCAGGTCGTCTGGATCACGGTCGGCTTTCGCCACAGTCCGCGCGAGAAGATCTTCACCGCGGTGATCGACGACGTCGAGGTGAAGCGCGTCTCCGAGCTATCGCCGCGCGACATCGAGCACGACAACCCCGAGTTCCGCCGGCTTGAGGACGAGACCAAGTTCCTCGAGCAGATCTACGGCCGCCCGGTATCCCCCGAGGAAACCGTCACCGTGATCCGCTTCTCGCAGATCGTCGAGCCGCCCGGGGCCCACTTCGGCAACGGAGAGACCCCGCACCACAATTGATCGCGGTGGCCCTCGCGTCCGTATCCAGGCCCGATGGCTGACTACGAGTTCCTCACGACTTGGTTGCTGGAGTCCCCGCGCGAGCCGGTTTGGGACGCGGTCTACGACCAAGCGTGCTGGCCCCAGTGGTGGCGTGGGGTCGAGGAGGCCGAGGAAGTCCGCGGCGGTGAGGAGAACGGCATCGGCACGGTCTCGCGGCTGGTCTGGAAGAGCCTGCTTCCCTACAGGGTCGAGTTCCAGGTGACGACGACCCGGGTCGAGCACCTGCAGCTACTGGAGGCCGATGCCGTCGGCGAGCTGAGCGGGGTCGGCCGCTGGCGCTTCTACGAGCAGGACGGCATCACCGCGGTCCTCTACGAGTGGAACGTGGCGACCAGCAAGGCCTGGATGAACCTGCTGGCCCCGCTCGCCCGCCCGGTTTTCGAGTGGAACCACGACTGGGTGATGGCACGCGGCGGCGAGGGAATCGCCCATCTGCTGGGCTGTCGCTTGCTCGCCAACGGCTGAGTCGCCGCCGAGTCGGCTTCCCCGCTATCTTTCAGCGCTGGCACTCTCAGTAACAGAGTGCCAACCAGTCCCAGACTTTGACCCACCCCTGACCCATAAATGGAGGTATACGGATGAAGCTGAAGCCCCTCGGGGACCGGCTGATCGTGAAGCCGATCGAGGAGGAGGAGACGACTGCCAGCGGCATCGTCCTTCCCGACA
>Ga0157374_10000287_pt1 | contig 46560 bp, 35 predicted proteins | sample M25metaG_FD_115308 | JGI IMG/M metagenome (GOLD analysis project Ga0157374, IMG submission 115308) | Miscanthus rhizosphere microbial communities from Kellogg Biological Station, Michigan, USA - M2-5 metaG | ecosystem: Host-associated > Plants > Roots > Rhizosphere > Soil | place: USA: Michigan...
GGGCGGCTACAGCGGCAGGCTGTTAAACGGCCAGTACACCGCCTTCTATCTGAACAAAAACCTGAAGGAGCAAGGTAGCTTCAAAAAAGGACTGAAAGACGGCATCTGGAAAAGCTGGCGGGAAGACGGTTCGTTATTGGCCACCATAACCTGGAAACACGGAAAAGAAGTTAACGCAAAAAAGCTACCGCTGTGGAAACGCCTGCCGCTGATCCGCAAAAAGTTTAAAAGGACAGACTCTTTAAATAACAATAAACCACCAGTCAAACAATAATACCACCTCATGCTCAAAGCCTCCGCATTATACCTGGTGATCGTGATCGCCCTGGTGATCGGGCTGATCTGCTCCTCGCTCGTCGCGGTGGCTTACTTCTACCGGGCAGAATACCAAAAGAAATTCCGGCAGGACCGCTTAAATCATAATTTGCTTTCGGGCATCAACCTCTTGCTGGCGGCTCCAGATGCCGCTTACAAAGAACCGCAAAGAATCGCACTCTTCGGTAGCGATGGGGATTCCATCATCGTTCAAAAGCAGCCCTGGGGTATCTTTGATATAGGCACCGTCCGCGCCTTTGCCCAAAGCGACACAATCTATAAGGCATTCTCCATTGGAGGCGCAGTGGATTTCGCTAAATGGGCAGCACTTTATATTGCGGATGATGACCGCCCCATTTCCGTTAGCGGTAAAACGCGTATTGAGGGGATCGCCTTTCTCCCCAAGGCCGGTATCCAGACGGCTTACGTAGACAATAAAGCTTATGAAGGCGATAAGCGGCTCGTTATCGGGCAGAAAAAAATCAGCGATAAAACCCTACCGACACTGGATGCAGGCAGGCTTCAAGTGCTGGACAGCTATTTTCAACAAAAAGGCGATGCACGAAACCCCGGTGACTCGATCAACATATCCTATTTAAAAGCCACAAAAACGCTCGACTTTAAAAAGCAGGCCTATACCTTAAGCAACATCAGACTAAAAGGCAACCTCGTGCTTCGCTCGGATACCGCGCTCACCATCGACAGCAGCGCTAAACTGGACAATGTCCTGGTCTTCGCGCCCGCGATCATCATAAAAGAAGGATTCCGGGGTACCTGCCAGCTATTCGCCACGAATTCGATCTCGGTCGCCAAAAACTGTCGCTTTGACTATCCTTCCTGCCTGGGGATCATCCGCTCCACTACCGGCAAGTTTTCCGCTCAAGCGAAAATAACTGTAGGAGAAGCCAGCGCGATCAGTGGAACAGTCTTTACCTGGGAAAAAACGCCCGGAGCGATCAAAGCCGTCATACGCCTGAGTAAAAAAGACACGATCAGCGGACAGGTATATTCCCAGGATGGCCTGTCGCTGAAAGACGGCTGCGTAATTTACGGAAGCTTATACACCCAGCGCTTTTTATACCAGAACTCGTTCACGCTTTACGAAAACTACCTGATTAACGCCGAGTTGAATTCCCACGGGCTATCCCCCTATTACTTGGGCAGCAGCATGCTTCCCGCGATCTCCAAAAAGAAAAAGATATTGCAATGGCTGGAAGGAAACTGATACTCAAATCACGGGTAAAAGCATCAACTGTACTGGAGGTGGTAGTCTCCATGGTCATTATTGTCCTCGTTTTCGGCACTGGCATGATGATCTACGGGAACGTAACACGTATGTCCCTCTCTGCGCAAAAGCTCCGGGCACAGGCCGTGCTGGCGCAAACCATGAAAGCCATGCAGGAAGCAGCATCTACCCAAGACGGCAAATCCCTTATAGCCGGCTTTACGGTAGAACGAAAGGTAAAACCCTATGATGGCAACGCCAAACTACTCGAGGTAGACCTGAAGGCCTATGATGAAAACAACCAGCTACTGGCAGAATTGAATCAATTGATTTTAGCAAACGATGCACAATAAAAAAGTCCCCGGATTTACGATCATGGAAGTAACCATCGCCATGCTGCTTTCAGCCATTGTGATCGGCCTTACTTACACCGTATTCAGCCTGGTAACCCGTTCTTATCAAAGCTATCAAACCAGGCACCGCGAGATGGCAACCGTCCTTAGTCTCGACGGGCTGCTGAGGCGCGATTTCGATCGCGCCGAGCTCATTTTAAAAGACACCGACGGCATCGTATTAACCAACAAAAACATCCTCATTAAATACCGCTTCTACCCCGATTATGTCTTAAGAAAAAGCATCGCCATCGACACCTTCCGGCTAAAAACCGACTCCATCGCCATGACATTCGAAGGCAAGGCAATAGCCGATTCCGGCACCGGCGCAGAAGACCACCAACTGGATGAACTGAACCTGCAAGTTACCTTACAAAAACAAAAAATTCCGTACTATTACAATAAAATATACAGCTCCGCAAACCTTATTAACCGAACAACCAATGCCGGGAATTGATCTGAGCAGATACGAAACTAAAAAGAAAACCCAATCCGCAAATAAATCGGACGATGGCGGTTTGCTCACGCTCCTCAATAAAGATATCAGCTTTGGCTCTGGCGCCATGAACGATAAAAAGAAAGAATGCTTTTACCTCGAGCTCGGCTCGCTCCTCCAGGCAGGCATTAACTTAAAAAGCAGCCTCGAACTCATCACCGCCGACCAGGAAAAAGAAAAAGACCGCACCCTGTTCAAACAGGTACAGAACCAGGTATTAAAAGGCAGCGCCTTATCCGCAGCGATCGGTCAAACTGGTAAATTCTCCTTATATGAGGTCTATAGCTTACAAATCGGCGAAGAAACCGGAAAACTAACCGAAGTACTCGAGGACCTGGCAAAATTCTATCAAAACAAAATCAAACAGCGCCGCAAAATTGTATCCTCCCTCACCTACCCATGCGTGGTCATGTCCACTTCATTTGGAGCCGTTTTCTTTATGCTGAAATTCATCGTCCCCATGTTTGGCGACGTGTTTAAACGTTTTGGCGGGCAGCTGCCCTGGATCACCGAAAAGATCATGGGCATCTCTCAAAGCCTGGAGGATAACTTCTGGAAAGGATTTATAGTTATGAGCGTCGTCACTGCCGCTATTTACGCCAGCCGCAAAACCGAACGCTTCAGGCAACTCAGCACCCGGATAGTACTTAAAATACCCGTAGCCGGCAACATCGTTCAAAAGATCTACCTGGCACGCTTCTGCAATTCAATGCGCTTGTTGATCAACGCCAAGCTACCGCTTTTAAGGGCCATCGCCCTGAGCAGGCAAATGATCAGTTACTACCCGATCGAAACATCCTTACAGGTAGTAGAAGACGACATCATGCGCGGCAAACCGCTTCACCAAAGCCTCGAACAATTTAAAATATACCCCTCCAAACTCATCCAGCTCATCAAAGTAGGCGAAGAAACCAACCAACTCGATTATTTCTTCGGCCGCGTGTCCGATCAATACATCGAAGAAGTCGAATACAAAACTTCGACCCTTAGCAGCATGATGGAACCGCTCATTATCATCTTTCTCGGCCTTATCGTAGGCGTTATCCTAATCTCCATGTACCTGCCACTCTTCCAGATGAGCAATAGTTTTCAGTAGAATTGATGTTAGGTATTTATGAGAACGCTATTTAATGCGCATCAATGTTTATTAATCAGGTACTCGCTTTATAAAATAATGGCTAATTAATATTTAGGTCTTAAAGTTTATGTCATTAAATAACAGAGTCATAAGGCACGAGAAACTTTTCATATTCTGTTCTCCCTCATTTGCGCCGTTAACGGCAAATTTGACTGCGCCTACGAAAAGGTAACCGCGCAAAAAAGCCCGAATATGAATAATGATAGTTTTTTCATATCTAGCTACTTGTTATTCAAAGATTTGGTAAGAGTTTCAAGTTGCTTTTTAATCAGTGCAATAGCTTCTTGCTGCGCCTTCACTTCCTGCCTGAGTTCTTTGTTTTCCTGATCCTTATCAATCAAGTACAGAGTAAGTTCTTCCACTTTTTTAGTCAGCCGTTTATTTATTTCCCCCAGGTTAATCCCTTCTTTGGCTACCTCTGCTTCAGACGGCATATCCGGTAAATGATGGTTTTGATCGATGTAGCTTTTCACCTCCGTAAGTGAGGGAAGTTGATAATCCTTTTTAAAAACATAATCCGGCCAGTTGGCTAGTAGTTTGACAGTCATCGAGGTGGCAATTGCACTGCCATTCACTGCCAGTTTATACCCTTTTGTATTGGTAGTTGCTATGTCTACATTACCGGAGTTATCCAATATTAATATTTTTGAAGAATCATAGCCAGTAGGGTCAGAGGTAGGAATTGCCATAAATGCGTAGGTGGGGGTTGCCCCTGCTCCCATAACCCCGAAGGCTCCGCCGTCCTGACCATTCGAGCCGCTCGTGTTGACAACCCGGAAAGATCTTGCCCAGCCGCCGGCGTTTGTGTTTAGACCTATATCTGCACTGACTGTTCCGATTAAAAAATCCGATAAACTTTGCTTAACCTGGAATTTAGCAGTTGGCGTGGTAGTGCCGATGCCAACATTACCGCCATTAGGATTGAGGAGCAAAGGATAAGTTAATCCTAAGTTCAAAGCATCAGTTGTTTGAAACCAAAATCCACTCGCACCATTTCCTCCCATATCCATTAACAGATTAGACCCATCGCGCAATCTTACGACTGTTCCTAGTGAGGGGGTAGTTCCCGACGTCGCGGGGTAACCTGTTCCGGTACCTACGACCTGCAACCTCGTACCTGGACTCATAGTACCTATGCCGAAATTTCCGTTCACATCAAGTATTGCTCTTGGAGTGGCTACGGTAAAAAATTTAATTCCGCCAAAAGCTGTTAAATAAGCCATCGGGCCATAATTGGGACTTGTGGCTGGATCCGGATACCACCAAAGACCATAGTGATTAACATTGAACCCATTGTAGGAAAAGGTTTCGTTATCATAGCTGAGTTGAGCCGTGGCGAATTCTGACAAGGTAAGCAGTAACAACAGCGTTATAATTCTTTTCATTTGTTTTAATTTTTTGATTTTATAATTTTTAAAACATTATCAAGCTGTTTCTGTAGTTCATCAATTTGCTGTTGTTGATTGCAAACCGTTTTTTCCAGTGAATTGATTTTACTGTCTTTATCAATCAGGTAGAGCGTCAGCTCTTCCACTTTTTTAGTCAGCAACCTATTCATCTCCCCCAGGTTGATGCCATCCTTAATTACCTGCTGTTCCGAAGGCATATCCGGCAAATGATGGTTTTGATCGATGTAGGTTTTTATTTCGGTGAGTGAGGGAAGGATATAATCATGATTAAAAACATAGTCTGACCAGCCGGTCAAGTCCACATTCACACTTTGCGAATGGATACCACCATTGACAGCCAGTTTGTAAGATCCGGGGGTTACAGTGCCAATGCCGACATTTCCATTCCAATCAATGCGCATTCTCTCCTTCAAGGTGTTGGCAACTCCTGCCTGTGTGGTAAAAAATGCCAGGTGACTTCCCCAGCTGTCATATAAATTACTGTAGCTTCTTATCTGGGAATAATTGCCCGTTGCATTGCCGTAGTCACCATCGAATGTCATGGCCACATAGTGCATAGCAGCATCTGTATTAATGGTATGCCCCTGAATAATAAGTCCGGTAGCATCAGCCGCGCTTTGGTAGACATGCAGCAAGCTTTGTGGTGTAGTCGTACCAACCCCCACATTGCCCATACCCAAAACAGTAAAGGCCGTGGTACCGACCGTTGAAGGAAGATAATTGGCATCTAAAGTCACACCGGTCACAACGCTAAATGCCGTGCCATCGTTGCGCGTGGTTCCCACGCTTATTCCGGGATTGCTACTGTTGCCCCAACCATTAATTATAGCGGAATTGGCAAAGTCCGAGCGATCAAGGCCAACAGATAACATTGGATTTGCAGCAATCCCAAACTTTCCGATTTGAAACCCACCTGTTGTGGATCTGATAACGCCTTTTACATCCAGCGGCACTCCTGGGCTCGTGGTACCAATGCCGACATTACCTGAGTTGTAGTATAAACTTGTACCCAAGGTTGACCATTGTGCAAATGCAGCAGATACAATAGCTGATAAGATAATAGTGAATAAAATTCCTTTCATGATAAGATTAAAATGATGATGTTGTAGACCTGTTCGATTATGAATGTCTTTGAGAGCTATCAATTTCGATTATCTGTCTTTCCCGCGATTATCTTTATTTTGTTTATCCATTAATTTGTTGACAAGTGTTTTGAGGTCATCTATTTGCTCCTGTTGGGACTTCAGCAGGCTTCCCTGCCGCTGATTAATTGCCTTTTGCTCGTTCTCAATTTTATCCTGTTGTATAACATAAAGTGTCAATTCCTCCACCTTTTTTGTCAGCAGTTTATTCATCTCACCCAGATTAATCCCCTCTTTGATCACTTCCTGTTCAGACGGCATCTCCGGCAAATGATGATTCTGATCAATGTAGGTCTTTACTTCTGTTAGTGAAAGGAGCTGATATTCCTTTTTAAACACGAAATCTGGCCAGCCCGTTAGATCAACATTGACACTTTGCGAATGGATACCGCCATTAACTGCGAGCCTGTAACTCCCTGGATTTGTTGTACCAATACCGACATTACCGCCAGATAGAACCGTTATCGCGGCAGCATTATTAGTACCGATCGTTATGGGAGTTGCACTCTTCGTTCCAATAAGTATACCCGATATACTGTTTCCATCTGCATATAACGTTGCACTATTTGCCAAAGAAACACCAAACATTGTTCCCGAATATGTAGATCCAAACACCGCGTGGTGGAAGGCAGCATTTGCACCATTATCGTTTTGTACCTGAAATTGAGAAAAACCGGCATTTAATCCCGATTTTGCTAATGATGTAACTGCTACTGTTGGTGATTCAAGGTCGAGAAGTGCAGAAGGACTTGTTGTACCGATGCCAACATAGCCGCTTCCTTTTATTCTCATCAATTCGGTACCACCAGCATAGAAAGTATGATCATAAGTGCTGCCGCTTACGATATAATCGAGCTGGCTAGAAGATATACCAAGTCCCCAAAAACTGGTGCCATCATCATATACTTTCAATTTTGGATTATTGCCATGCGTAGAGGAAAAAGTGCCACCAAGCGAAAGCGTAATGGGGGTTGATGTCATCGTGCCGACTGATGTGCCGACTTGCAAATTGGCCGAAGGGGTCGTAGTCCCAATTCCCACGTTACCGGAATTGTAGTAGATATTCCCCGGTGTCGAGCCTGACCATGTTTGTGCATAAGAGTAGTAGCCATAAAAGGCCAGCACCAGAGTCAAAAAGAGTTTTTTCATTGTGAGTAGGATTAAGCGATTTATTGTATCAAATTAGTTATTTATGGTGACCGACCTTTGTTAAAAGGCCTTTGGATTACTTGCCAGCTGTTAGTTTTGCCAGTGCTGCTTCTAATGCTGCGATACGGGTTTCTTCATCGCTCTTTACCTGTTTAGCCTGATTTTGGAGCTGTTCGACTTGACTTTTCAACTGCATAACCTGTTTATCCTTATCGATGAGGTATAGGGTGAGCTCTTCTATCTTTTGCAGGAGTTTGGTGTTCATCTCACCCACGTTTAAGCCATCTTTCTTCATTTGCTCGGCTGAGGGTATCTCCGGCAGGTGGTGGTTCTGATCAATGTAAGATTTTACTTCTGATAGTTTACGCAAGGCGTATTTATCATTAAAAACAAAATCTGCACCTGTAGTGTTAACGACGATCCCGTTAGCTCTTGCGTTCCCATTAACATCTAACTTATAGCTGGAATTAGTTTGTGAAGTTTTACCGATCAACACATTACCTCCCAGGGCATTCTGGTTAGACACTAAAACCACATTACCATCAGCTTTAAAGCTTAATGGCGCGTAATAACCGCCTCCTTTTAAATCTGCATAAAATTCCAGAGAGCTATTGCCAGCAGGCGTTCCGGTAAAATATCCATCCTTCCGATGGCTGATATGCCAGTCAAAGGGTTGACTTGTAGCTACGGAACCAGTACTGTTAATCGCCAAAATGAAGTCGGCATAAGCAGAAACATCACCATCGCTCGCGATCGTAATACCCTTTCTATTTGCTCCCGCATTTAATGTAAGAAGATCTGTAGGGTTTGTTGTACCGATGCCAACATTGCCACCAGCTGATATACGCATGCTTTCCGTAGGAGCGACATTATTTGTGCTACCACCGATCGTGAAGAATCTTATGGCACCATTCGCACCGACAGTTTGCAAACTTAAATGCGTATTTGGTCCGCCGGGGGTAATAAACGCAGTGGCATCGGTTGAGCCTACCGTCAAAGTACTATATGTGCTCGGAGTACCACTATAAGCGCTGGGGGCACCAATGCCGACATTGCCATTATTGAAAATTGTCATCAATGGTGTACCCGAACTCCCTTGGAACTGGTGAAAGGAATTTGCCTGATAATATGACTCGCCGGAACCGACATTGTCTATTAAGAGGTATCCATTTGGCCCAGCAGCTTTAAGAGGCCCAACACCGGCTCCGGAAACTACCTCTAATTGACGGGTAGGATTGGTCGCACCAATGCCCACGTTGCCACTGGAAGGAAAAGTATTGGTGGTTTGCGCAAAGGAACCGCGGTAAACAACGATTACCGCAACGGTCAACAAAAGTTTTTTTATTATTTTCACGATAAGATTTAATAAGGCTGTTAAGTTTCTTACACAGAAATTCGTGGGTTTTTAAATTTTAATGCCTGTTTATTTGTTTAAGGCATCAAATGAAGCAACGGTCAATAACGCTGCTCGGTGGCGTTCTTCCGATTGCAACCGATCGTATAAAAACTAACCCAATCAGATTTAGCGGCACGTCATATACCGTGCAATGATTATTGAAGTACTGGATATAGATTTGGAGTCATAGGGGTTGTAATTTGGTTTTGGTAAATTTTAAATAACATGATAAATATAATAGAGCGGCTTTGCATTTCCAACTTTATCTTGAGTTAAATCCTTTTTCTCTCATGCAAATTTCATCGGGTAAATTCCAGCTCAACTGTCATGATAGGTAGCTTGCTGCCGTGCTCATTATCATTTGAATGGGCCGATTTCAGATCGATACTCCTGACCACTCCTATTTCTGGTGTCTTCTGGAGTTCGTTCAACGTTTTAACAAGCGAGAAATAATCCCCTTCAAAGGCCAGCTTCTGATGGATGAGTTTATTATTGTGCAGCGAAGGATCATCAGCCGGCACTTCCGCTAATTTTACATTTTCTTTTTCGGCTATCGAAGAAATTCTACCGATAATATTACTCCGAAAGTTAACCGTGTCTGCCTTATACAGATTTAATATCTTACTGATGTTAGCGCTTTTTCTTTCCGAATACCCCGGCTGGAAGTTACCGCTGAAGGTTTGCGCAGCCTGCGCCTGGAGCTGCCGGTGCTGATGCCAGGCCTCAATAGACTTTTTAAAAGCCAGCTGATAGCAAATAACAAGCATCACAAGACTTGCCGCCAGTAACAAATACTCCTTTTTGATCTGTCCTATTTTATGCATCTCAGTAATCGATGGAAACGGTGAACTGCCCTGTATTTAATTCATTATTATAGCTAAAGTTTTCCAGGCGGATATGCTTTACCCAAGCCCGGGTCTCGATCCTTGCGATCCACTCGTTAACCGGTATGATTTTTTCGGAGTTGCCCGAAATGACCAATTTCCGATCATAAAAAACGGTGCCCTTCTCGAGCCTGCTCCCGGTAATGTCCACCGGGTTGACCGCGATTTCGCGCAATTTCACCTCAGGCGGCAAAAGCGAAGCAACCTGGTCGATCAATACGCTTTTATTTACGCCGCCATCCCAGCCAAGGCTATGCAGTAAAGCTTCCTTTTCCTTAATCCGACCGGCCATTTCCTGTTCATTATTGTTCGTCTGGGCAAATTTACCCACTTGGTCAGACAAGGCGGCGTTGGAAGAGTTGAGCCAGGACAGCAAAATGAAATTGGCTAAAAGCAGAATGAATATCGCGGCAAGGACAAGCGCGCCCTGAACTTTCAGCTTTTGCTCAGCCAGCCTGGACTCAAGGATTTGATGGAGCCCTTCCGCATCGGCCGCAATGGGATCGAGCTGACTGACCATCACCAGCTGGAAAGCCGCAGCATAAGGAAGCAGAAAGCGAGGGTCGATCTTTTCAGATCCTAACTTAAAAGCGAATGGAGGCTCCGTATCCGTCGCCCGGGCATCCACCCACTCCCCTTTCTGATTTCGCGCCACTAGCTGCCCTGCAATAACTGTTTCAGACTCATAAATATTGAGCTGCGGCAGGATCTGCTCCACCGGGAAAACACCCAGGCTCAAGAGCAGCGGCTCAAAACCAAGTTCCCCGAGCCCATTGATCCAGCGATCAGCCTCCGACTTGCGCACTACCGAAACAAACGAATGCTCTCCGGAAATAAAATTCTGTACGTAAAAGTCCTCCAACTTGGCATTAGGCAGTATGGCGCTGAAAATCCCCGCATCGATCGCTTCAGCCCGATCGATCCGCCTTTGCAAAATACCTTTTCCGGAAAGATTCAGCGCAATCACGGTTTTAGAAGGGCAAAGTTCCTTCAACTGCGCCAGAACAGTTATATCCGTTTTCCTTTTAATGATGTCAAGCCGGTTCCCACTAGCCTCAACGGAACAAAGCGAGATCACTTGACCGTCACCAGCCAGCTGGACATTAAGCCCGGTTACTTTACTGATGCGATAATATGGATCGAGTTTCCCCATCGGCTTATCGTAATACGGTTGACTTGATAAAAAGCACAGTGGTGACTTTCGAGGTCGTTTTTGTCCTGTTGCTGAATATCCATTTCAGGATGGGAATCCGTGAAAGAATAGGCGTGCCAGCCGCGCTCAAGTCCGTTTCGTTGCGTTCAATCCCGCCCAGTAGAATAGTATCTTCATTATGCACACGCAGGCTCGTTTCAAACTTATTGATCGATTGCGGCGGCGGCGAACCGTCCGTCGGAATAGAGGTAAAATCCGACACATTGACTTTAATCGCCATCGTGACCTGATCATCCCCGGAAACGACCGGCTTGATTTCGATGCTTAGATCTGCATTTACTTCTTTATAAATATTGGAAAAGATCGAAGCCGTTGTTGTTGCCGAAGGATACAAATTTTGGGTGACATCTTTATAATATCGTTTACTGCCGAGGCTGAGTACGGCAGAATGACCGTTCAGGGCGGACAGTTTCGGAACCGAGCGCACATCCACATTATTATTATTCTCCAGCGCCCGTAGGCTCACGTAAAAATTAGGAACGACATGGCCAAGATTAACCCCCGTGTTTTTACTAATGCTGCTCAAAAAACTGTTGACGGAAGTCGCGCTAAAGGTAAAGCCAATGCCCGGTAATATCGTACCCCCTGTCTTCACGCTGTCAGCAACGCCGGCCGAAATACCGGTCGATACCGTCCTGGTCTTATGAAAGTCGATCATTGTCACCTCGATCAGTACAACCGGCACCAATACGTCCAGCTCTTTGATCAGGGCTTCCGCTTCCTTGATATGCGCAATGGAGCCGGACAACAAAATAGTATTTTGCTCCCTGAATTCTTTGATCTCTAAAGCTTTTTTCCATTCCGTCGGGATCATGTTCACAATGGTATCGATCGAACGGTTTTGCAAGTGAATCGCCTTATAGGTCCGCAAGCCCTCGATCGACTTATCGCCGATCAGGTAGATCCCGTTTTCATTTTGAAAAGTATAGTTGGTTCCGCGGAACAATAGGTCCAGGAACTGGTCGTACGTGATATCACCGACGTGGATATCGATCGCGCCTTTCAGATCAGTATAAATTGAATAACTTTTACCTAGTTCCTGAGAGGCTTGTTTTACCAGACCAAGAATTGGCGCGTTCACCGCATCAGCCGAAATCAGTTTCTGTCCGTTTACCATCCTGCTGAATACCCCGGTGGCACTGGCGTTCCCACCACCTGCAGCAGGTTTGAACGTTCTACGGACGGACGTATTTTTATCGCCATTGATATACAGTTCCTCGTTTTCGTCCAGCGGCTGGAACACAAAAAAGTTATCGTTGGTTTTCACCACCTTGATCTCGTTAGCATAAGCCAGCTTATCCATGGCTGTTTCAAAGGGCGCCGCAGCAATAAAACCCGATACCCGCTTTCCCTGCAGCGTAGCAGGCACAACGATATTTTTGCCTGAAACCTGCGTGATCCGCTTTGCCACCGCTACCAAACTATCATTATTTAAACCCAGTGATAAGGTATTATCCGAGTCGTTGTATTTAGCATCAATCACCTTCGGCGCTGGTTTGATGAACTGTGCCGGATCCTGGTAGGGCGTAACATAAATGATCGTACCCACCACATTAACATCCAGGTTATATTTCTGCGCAAGAAAAGTAAGAATGTTGGCTGCCGTTACATCATTATAGGAATCGCTGATCGCAAAATTCAGTTTCGGATCCACGCTAATACTTAGCCCGTTGGAACTGGCTATCCCCGAAATATATTGCTGAAACGTCCCACCGATCACATTCAGCTGTACTTTCTGGTTCAAACCGGGAACGTTTTTAGAAAGGCTGTCCAGTTTTTTTTGTATGGCGGCGATGCGACCCTGCTGCCCGTAGGTTTTACCGGCAAAACAAATAAAAAGAACAAGAAAAATAAGGCGGGTAAATTTATTGTGCATCAGGTTTGTCAGTAATTAAATAATAAGGGGTATATCTCTTCAATGGACGTCTTTCCATCCTCAAACAGGCGGAAGGCATTTTCAGCCAAAGTGCCAATACCTCGCTCTTTTAAAAGCTCGTGAATATACATATTGCCATTCTTAATTTCAAAAGCCAGTTCCTGGTCGATCGGAATCACCTCGTAGACCGCCTTCCGGCCTTTATATCCGGTATAATAGCATTGCTCGCATCCTTTGGCGATGTAATGGTGATCCACTTTATTATACGGTTTAAATTGTTTCGGATAAAGCCCTTCATCAAAGGCGACCGCCTCTTTACAATGCGGGCAAAGCAGACGCACCAATCGCTGCGCGGCCGTGGTATTGAGCGTACTGGCGACCAAAAATGGCGGTATGCCCATATCGATGAGCCTTGATACGGTTCCCAATGCCGAGTTGGTGTGAATGGTGGACAATACCAAGTGCCCGGTTAGTGCAGCGCGTATCGCCATCTCCGCGGTTTCCATGTCCCTAATCTCCCCTACCATGATCACGTCAGGATCCTGGCGCAAAAAGGTCCGCAATGCAGCCCCGAAGGTCAGACCGATAGACTCTTTTAGCTGCACCTGGTTGATGCCTTCCAGGGTGTATTCCACCGGATCTTCGATGGTCATCACATTCCGCGTCTCTTTATTCAGCAGTTTCAGCGTGGCATACAAAGTCGTTGTTTTGCCTGAACCGGTAGGGCCACTGATCAGCAGAATCCCATTGGGCCTCATCGCGCCCTGCAAATAATTATCGAGGTCAAACTTAGAGAAACCAAGCTTATTCAGGTCAATTTCCGTCGCATCATTGCTCAGCAAACGCAATACCGCTTTTTCACCATGAAGCGTAGGCAAGATAGAAACCCGGATGTCAAATTGGTGGTTATTGTGTTTGAAGTTAATGCGCCCATCCTGGGGCAATCGCTTCTCCGCAATGTCCAGGTTAGACAGGATCTTGATCTTATTGATCAATGCCGGGTATTCATCCCGCTTTAGCAGGTAACGCTCAACCATCATCCCATCAATCCGGATCCGAACCCGGCATTTATTCTCATAGCTTTCAATATGGATATCGCTGCTCTTTAAATTCCGGGCCTCCCCGATCAGGTTGATCAAAAAATCATCTGCGTTATGCGAAGATTGTATTTCGGTTGCGCCCTGCGCCGCGTGATCTTTCAGGTAGTATTTGGAAAGCAAACGGGCGACCTGGGCATCTGCAATAGGTTTAAGCTTCACCGCCGTACCCCAAAGCACCTCCAATTCTTCCAGTAAACCCGCATGATCGGCGGAATCCCCGCAGTAAAGCGTCAGTTCATTCGCCGTCCTGCTTTCAGGCAGAACTTTATAATGCCAGGCCTGGTCCTTGGTCAGCCAGTGCAGATCGTCTGTCTTAATGGTAATCTCTTCCACGCCGCTCATCTCGCAATCAAATTTAGCAACCATGTATCATCTGTCAGGCGCCAATCTCCTAACCACCAGTCACCCAATAAAAAAAAGGCAAACAATAAAGCCTGTAACCCGGCCAGCGGGATATGTTTGTTTTTTTGCGGAGCTGCCACTTGCCAGACCAGCCAACAAACCAACACCGCAATCAAACTGGCTATATAAAAGAACAAAAAGTTAAAAACAGAAAGATAGAAAGCGATACTCAGGATAAACAGCACATCACCTAATCCTAATAGACCGGCAGTAATATTGATTAGTTTCCTGTTTCTAATGGAAAAATAAATGGTCACCAAAACCAATTGCGCTACGAAAAAAGCAATGTTGAATCCGACCGTTTGCCATGACCAGGACTGGTTATTTTTTTCAGCGTATTGTAAAAGCAATAGTAGTCCGGTAAGCGCAGGAAAAAGAATCCAGTACACTGAGCGGCTCTTCACATCCTGGAAAAAGATCATCAGCAAACAGGTTAAGGTTAAGATTTTTACAGGTACCACTTTAGTTCGCCAACACTTCTTTTAAATTCCCATCCTGATCGATCTCCCAGACATTAAACTTCCCGTCACCATTGAAATCCTTCACCGCAGTAGCCCGGGCAGTGAAACTCGTACTTGTCGCATTGATAATCTCAATGCGGTAATTCGCCTTCCCATTACCATCCGTACTCAGTTTCTCCTGGATAAAACCGATCTCATTCAAATCTTTTGAATAAGAAGAATGTTCGTAGAAATAATCTTTTTCGAGGGTTTTCACGTAGGCCAACTGCTGCTTAGCTTCCAGCTTTTTGGCCTTATTGACGGCAGGTAACAGGTTCGGCAATGCCAGCAAAACCAGTATACCAATAATCACCAGCACTACCAGGATTTCCGTAAGAGTATAAGCTTTAACATGTTTGCGAAGGAAAAAGGTATAGGATTTCATCATTTACTAATTGAGGTCTAAGCTAAATATTTCTGATGAAGAAAACAAGCGCGATTGAATTGTCAAACATCCTTACATATTAGAGCTTTAATAAGAATGATGATAAATTGCAGTGTGGCAGGATGATTGTCCGCCCCCTTAATGCGATGATTATGTTATAGTTATCAAGCTTATTTATGACAATGGTAACCGAATAGGTCTCATTTTATTAAACTTCGTTTGATGGTGTTTGCATCATAAAAGCACGTGTAACAGGTAGTCAATGAACGTATTATACAAATGTAATTAATGTTTTTTATTTAATAAAGCATTATTAGCCCGCCGTCTTGTGCGTATTTTTAAGCGAAAAGAACGACCGCGCCTTAATCATCATGTAAGCAACCAAAAGCCCTTAGCCGGATAAAACGTCAAGGGTGGGCCACCTGCCGAAAGCGGACAACCCGGCCCACTTGTTATACCCTTGACGTTTTACTCCGGCGTGGGCTACTTTTGCGGCAATGGTGATTGAGGGACAGTACTAAAACGGCATGATGATGTTTTTTCATTGCGAGGCTGACGGCTTAAGCATAAAGCCGTGGAAAAGTTGACCAAAAAACTTGTGCCCATCCTCCGGCCTCGCCATTTGTATCATCCCAAAATAAGTTTACCGCTATTAAGGATGGGCACAAGAAGCTTTTGCATGATGAAGTGACGAAATATCATTACTGCCGCTGTACTCATAGCAGTTGGTCATTGTTATATTACAAGCGTTTATTAATAATACTATTCAATGTATTTGGTTGAACTTTTGCATCCCCATTTGCAGAAGTAAGTAACAAAATATATAAGAATTTATCTTTTTTTATAAAAGATAAACAGGCTCCGACATTGTCGGCAGTCGCTTGAGCAAAAATGTCGTCAGGTTCATTATTATAATTTATTGAAAACGAGTTGAAATTGTAATAGTATGACAATAAACTGCCTCTATCGTCGGTCTTAGCAAAACCATCGCCTTTAATTTTTAAGTGCACCGCTGAAACGGTAGGAGTCCTCCCGGATTTTTTATGCAATTTAAAATTAAAACTAGGCAGCAAAAGATGCGCTATGCGCTGGTCAAATTCGGGATCTGTTTGCTGATAATCAATAATATCACGAAGTAAAACGTCCTTAGAAAGACTTAACCTGAGAACCAACACGTGGAACTTATTATCGTAGATATAAACTGATTCTGGTTGGCGATGTCTACTTTCGACGGTAGTAAGGATCTTAAGTTTAGCCTTGGCATCATCGTCAAACAAATTATTGTAGCTCTCTAAGGAATGCGAAGAAGTGTTGTCCTGGCTGTCTATAAGGGTATAAAAATACTTCCCCGAAAAAGCTAAAAGAATCAAGACGATTAGTCCTATCCTTACAATCCAATTTTTCTTATTTGATTTCACCATATTTATTTTATTGAGTACTTAATGCAGGTATAGTTATCTCAGGAGCAAAAATCAATCCTGCAACCGTCGCCAAGCCTACCATGTTTGGCCGATACGAAACTTCAGCACTATGCCCATTAACAGTTCCGCTTAAGGATAATCCATCTTCCCATGATAACCCGGTTGATATGTTCCACGAGTCAGTACCGAATTCTTGCTCCATGCCAATTTTATCCGTTACTTTATATTTATAAACAAATAAATTTATGTTAGCATTAAATGAAGTTTTTATCTCACGATTTTGATTGATAGTTGTAGTGGCATTTATGTTCAGTATTCTTTCAGGACCTTTATTTTTAAAAGAACTTGATGTCGAGGCTTTAAATGTGCCAATTAGCGTTTCCATTGGCTCATATTCTGTCGTTGACTTGATTGTTTGATTGAAAGCTAAAGCATAGGACATGGGTTTCCCAATTATATCATTAAAATGGTCCAATTCAATTGCAATAGTACTTCCGCTTATCCCATTTGAGGTCGGCTCACTAAACCAAGTCGTACCAGTTATTACATGTACGGGGCTTGTAGTAATGATTGGACTTTGTCCTGGTTGAAGAGATAAATTGTACTTAGCAACTGCGGCTCCATAACTGCCAGCCATTCCACCCGGACTGTTAGCCGAACCAAACATGTCGAAATTAGCTGCGTAACTGGCTCCCGCCTGAAATGCATTGGCATCATTCAGCGACACAACATCACTACTACCACTGTCAGCATGATAACTGGACAAAATAGGCCCATTATTATAGGAAACAACCGCCATTAACCATTGCGCGTCTGATAGGTCTCCTAACGGATCATTAAACATAATCGGGTTATTATTACTATACTGATATACAGAGATACTCTCAGTAGCCCCAGCTATCGGATCTGTGCCGATCCACCGCCCTAGAGCTGCATCATAATTACGATAATAGGTCTGATAATAATCCGGTAGGTTGCTGAAGTCATTCTGCCATTCACTGCCATCATTGTAAAGTCTTTTATTATTATCTCCTGTTATTAGGCTGCCCGGCATTACCATGCCGAAACCGTAATAGCTGTTCTCTTGCTCCACTACCGCAGTGCCGCTGCCGTTATCCATAAAGCTCACTCTGGCATTTCCCTGATGATCAGTGATAATGTATTCCGGCTTCATCGTTCCGCCAATATTCATAACACGTCCCTCTGGCATGCAGTAATAACTGATCGTATTATCCAAATATACAAATCCATCGATATAATCTGTGGTATGCACCAGTGCATTGTTGTCATACTGGCGTTTCCGGATAAGGTTACCTGAACCGTCATACGTATAATCTACATATCTGCCTGTATAAGCTGTGCAGGTAATCTTATCAACCCGATTCAATACATTGTAAGCACTAAAGCTTAACCCTTTATAAGGGTCTGAATTCAGATTGCCGTTACTGTCATAACCATAACTACCCGTTGACCCTGTGAGATTACGGAAACCAGTGCCGGTATAATTTGCTCCCGTACCGTCTGTTACTGAGATCAATTGATTGGCGTTTGTGCCGCTATAGGTATAAGTAAGGTTGTCTACTTGTGTGTAAGTGCCGCTAGCCTGGGTGGTGGCGTTGCGGGTCAAGCCTTGAATGTTTCCGTTGGCGTCGTAGCCAGTAATGGTTTCATCCCAGCCATGCGTTACACTGAATGCCGAGGTTGACGCAGCTGCGCGTTCTTCGTAACCTGCCGAAACATAGCGGTTGGCCTGGTCATAGGTGTAGGTAAAACCGCGCTCATTGGTTGTTGAGCCATCTGCGTTTTTGCTCATCCATTTTACAGCTGTGATTTTACCATTATAATACGCCCAGTCAGCCAGCGTTGCGTCCATCTGGTCATAGTAGATCTGCATCCCGAATAGATCATTAGAGTCATTATTCAGCGTGCCATCATTCGTCAGCTTACTATTGTTGATACTGGTGATCTGCCCTCTGATATTATATCGATAGTCCACTGATTGCAATGCGCCACCGGAAATGTACGCGTTATAAATGGCGCCGGAGGCCACCTTAAAACCTGGCGAAAACGTTATGCTATTGGTTGCTGCTGTGGTTACTGTAGCGCCGGATGCAACGGATTTGGTGGAGTCAAGGGTGATGTTCGCAGGTAGGGCACCCGTTGGTTGCAGGTCTTTTTTTACTAGCTGCCCCATCTCGTTATAGGAATAATTGGCTATCGTCACCGCGGTCGCCCCGTTATAACTCTGATTAACCGCGGTAATTCGGTGCATCTGGTCATAGGTCGGTGTGGTTTTTACTTTCTGGTTATTAATCGTTCCGGTTCCGGTTAGTTTTTCTACCAGACTCTGGGTAACTGCCCCCACAAAATCCATCGCTGAGGTTTTATAATCCGTCACCGCCTCCGGGCCATAGTTTAACTGATTATTGCTTTGTACCTGTATCAGCCGTCCGTTCCTATCATAAAACATTACTTTGATGAGCCATATATTCAGTGCTGATCCTACTGTATATATCCTCACCATTGTCGGCTTATCCCGAATCGGGGCTGTTGTTTGGCTGCTTTCATTCAGCAATCCGCGGTTACTATAATTGTAGTCAGGAATATTGCTGCCATCCTGGTTCAAATCATAGTCGTCAAAGTAAGCGTAACTCAACGGCTGCATGTTAGCCGTTGTATTGGGAAACACATTATTGGTGTAATAACCTGTTGCAGAAGCATTGCTGCGGGTTTCGTAAGTGTAGGTAGCATAGCTGGTGACTGTGTTGACATAGGCCTGCATATTCGTATTGTCATGGCCGCTGTCAGTATATATACCCTGGCTTATGGCCCGTCCCTTCGCATCGTACTTAATATAGTTCCACTGGTGCAGTGCTGCCAGGTTATTGTCCTGCACTAAGACAGGGCGGTTGAGCGGGTCATAAATGATCGTCATGATACCTTTCGAAGGCACTTTTTTCTGATATACACGGCCCATGCTATCGTACCAAAACTGAAAAAGCAGGTTGCTTACTGCTGTTTGTGTCAGCGCATAGCTGTTGGCGACAACGAGCGCCGTAGCCGCCGGAGGCACCATATAGCTAATCATGCCCGCATTATTATACACATAATAGGTATCATAGTTAACAGTGGTGCTAAACACCTGCCTTTTTAAAATAGTATGCCCTTCAAGATCAGCAAAGGTTCGTATTTCAATACCATCTTCATCTTTACCATCAGTAACCGACAGACTACCGGTACCGTAGTTACCCAGATTGCTGCCATCTGGCCCCCAGATAATAATATTGCCGTCGGTGCTGGTATTGCTGCGATAACTGACTGTTTTATAATGATTATTAGCCACGCCTGGTTGAAAGCCATTACCCACCATGCCGGTTTGCAAAAGTCGCTGCAGCGGGCTGTTCTCAAACACCTGTTGGCTATAGGGGGAACTGTCATCAGCCACTTTATCAGTAGCGCCGTTGTTATAATAGGTCGACTGCGCCGTTGTCGCACTGCTGCGGTAACTGCCGATCACGTCTGTGCTGGCGCCGGCATAAGGTAGATAAGATTTGACCTGTCTGCCCAGATTGTCATAAACAACAGGCTGAACAATATCGTTCTGTGCGGGGCTTGCTTGTATCGCTATGGTTTGCACCGGTCTGCTTAATCCATCTAAATACGCCCGAGATGTTGACTTCTGGGAAAGGGTTGCCGTAGCTATCCCCTGGTCATTAGTAATCCCTGCTACCTGGATGTTGTCTGTTTGGATAAAACTGCGCGTCTGCCCATACCCCGCAAAGGCTATGGCATTAATTAAAAATGCTATGAAGCTAAATTTTAATCGTTTCATGTGATAAGGGTCAGTTTATTGTGTTAATATGGAACAGGTTTGCTTGCTTATCAGGACATTGAGGCTTGTACAACTGCTGATATTGACATTGGTAAATTGCGCGCGATTATTGGAGGTATAATCCTGGCATAGTACTACACAACTTCCGTTTAGCATGACGCCGGAATAACCGACGCCCGTTGATGAATTATAAAGCTGGCCGCCGGTAACATAAACATTAACCAAATAAGTGTCTGGCGGGATGTTCATACTACCGGGACCCGGGTTGCCAGTATAAGTAATTCCGGTCGCAGCTGAATAAAAAGTAACGGTGATTGCTGTCTGAGAATAATTTGTACTATTGGTAACAGTGACCGGAACCGGTGTAGGCTGAACCGTTACAGAAACCGGGGTCAAGGTCTTGGACCCAAAAACAGGAGAATATACGGTGCCGTTTACTGTAAAAGTTCCTGTAGTGGTATAAGTATGCTGTGGCGATGAAGATAATGCCGTGGAGGCCGTTCCGCCGTCACCGAAATTCCAATTCACGATGGCTCCGGCCCTATCGCACTGGTCATAAGTGCCTCCGGCGCTAAAGGCAGCTGCTATATTTTTGTACACATTTGTCGGCGCAATCACAGCAGTAGGATTCCAGTTCTGAGCCATAGAACCGGTAACATACGTATTCTTTTTAACGATATTATGATCCTGATCCAAGGTATAAACCGGACGTCCCCAGGTGTCATCTGTGTAATATACCGATACACCATTTGTATTGGTTACCGAAGTATTAAAGTGCGTCACTGGGTCATAAGCATAGGTGGTCACTGAAGCGGTTTCAGGATAGAAAATAATGTCATCTATGCCGGCATTAATATTGGCCGAAATAGCAATGGTAAATGTCGACGTCATGGTGCTGACTGGAATCTTCCATTCCATATATTTCCAGGCGCCGGAAGAACTGGCTAAGGTTTGGGTGCTGGTCACAGCCGTTCCTGTGGTTGGGGTGGTTACAAAAGTGATCGTCCCGGCAACAGAGGTATTGACCCAGGCGGAGAAAATATAGTTTGTCGCAATTGCGTTTTTATTCAAGGTATAAGTAAACGTCTGCCCGGTACCTAATCCAGTATCATTTCCGTTGTGACTGCCTGCGGGCGGCGTATAACTGGATGGTCCTGCTTTACCGCCCGTCCATGGCGCCTGGAACTCGCTGTCAAAATCGTTAAAAAATATTTCAGACGCAGCGGCGTTGGCAACTGTGATAGCTGGCTTGCCTGAAATATTGTCAAGCACCAATCCGTTAACATGCTGGTGCGCATCATCAGATGTTTGCAAATCGCCTAAAATGTTATAACCCGTAAAATTTGCAGCTGCGTAATAACCCCCATATTTATTGTAGGTTGTGCCGCTGATACTGGCTGGTGCGAAATCAGTGGCCCCATCGGCATTAAAAAAGTTATATTGAATCGATGGCCGGTATTTAGTGATAGTGCCTGTTGTGAAATCTTGAAAAAAAGTTAGTCCCGCCGAGGTCGTCTTGGTAACGCCACTCCTCGTAACTTGTCGGTAGGTTTCAACCGGTGCGTTGATGTTTAATTGCTGCAGATTATACAGCGCATTGATGTTCCGGTTGGTATTAGAAGAAAGTATGTTATAATCCTTCACATATTTTATATATGTAGTGACGGTGCTATTGTCGCTGTTTACCAGTTGTTGCTGTGTCACCAATTTGTGATATGCGCTACCATAGGTATAGTTGACTGTACTTGATTGAGCTGTGGACAAGGTACCTGAGTCATAAACCTTTTTTACTTCCTGACTCAGCAGTTCACTGGCATTATAGTTAATTTGGTATTTGGCAAAACTACGCACACCAGCAGTGTTGTTGGAATAAGGGTCATCTTCCCACTTCAGCGCAGTTATCGTTGAAGGCGTATATGACCGCTGATAGGTATAATCAGTCTCACCTACTTCTGTGCCAGCGTCATTGTAATTGGTGATGCTTTGTAGCTGCCCTCTTTCGAAATCGTAGTTTTCATTCGGAATAAAGGGATAGTTGTACAGTGTGTTGGAAATTGGTCCTGTCACTGATGAACAAGTAATGCGCTGCACGTTATCCAGGGTAGGTGCCCAGTCCGCAGTACTGCATCCTGAACAATCCGGGCTGGCGGACGTGTTCCAGTAACTCGCCGGCACGTAATAATGGTATAAAGTACTGCCTGCTCCTGTTTGCTTCTGGCGCACGTAACTATACATGATCGTATGGTCTTCATCCGACAAATCATTATCAGAAACAACCGTTGCGCTATTCCATAATGCATTCCCGGTATTACCGCCGCTGTAAGGAACCGTAAAGGCATATTGCGGTAATGACAGCGGCACGCCGCTGGTAACTCCGCCTGCGGGATTAACGTAGGAATAGCTGCGAGTGATCGTATTGCCTGTCCCAAACCCGTCATCGTCTGTGATCTGTTTGATACGGATACCGCCGCCTTTGACCGTTGTACCTGAAGGATAATCTACATAATCGTTGGATTCATAGGTAAGCGTCGTGGCGCCTCCTTCGGCGTAAGTGATCTTGTTCAGGCTGCCGGTCATCACGTTGGTCGTATCTGCTGCCCTGGTGTTCCCATTAGTGGTGTAGTATGGATAGAGTGCAGAACTAGTACCCGGCAGGTAAACTGAATATTCGGGAAAAGAGACCGATGGCGTAGCCACCCATACTTTTGGCATTAAGGAAGTATTCGTGTTATTAGCGTAATAGCCCCAATAGTCCACTTGTTTAGTTGTGGAATCCGGCAGTGTGGTGGTACCTGCGTTAAAATCCACACCATTATATGAAAACTGGTAATTGACCGGAGACGCGCAACCGCTCTCTGAATAATTGGTCAGAAACTCCCGGACATAGTTATAGGCTGTCGATGGCACATTATAATATGGGCTGCCATAGGTAAAGTTAAAAGTTCTGCCTGCCCCGGTAATGCTGGTGATCATAGTTTGCCCTGAGCCACCATTGGTCTGGGAATTATAAAACCAATTGAACGTTAGTACATCAACCGGATTATCTACATCGTAATTGCCGTAAGCACTGGACAACAGGTAGGGTGTCACGGTCTGCAATATCTTATATTGTAATGTGGGCGTAGTCGCTCCTGGCATATACAGCGATACCTGGTCAGTACTATTTCTCACCGCAACGGGATTGTAGCTCAGCGAGATGCTGTTCCCATTGTTGTCGCCCATATAAGTTAAATGCCAGTTATTAAAATAAGTGATTCCATTCTGATACAGGTTATATTTGTTCTTAAAGTAAACAGCTGTGCCACCGGTCGCAGTGGTTGTAGTTTCTCTGATCTGGTCGGCCGAGCCAAACATATAGGTAATACCTTTGTCATTCGTAATCGTAAACTGAATGATCTGGCCCGCATAGGTCGCGGTAGAACTGTAAGCAGAATAGGTTATTTTTAGATCTTTATAGCCAATTGTTTTGAATTGCTGGGTGGCCTGGTCGAAAATTAATTCGCAGGAAAGGCCGGGCGCACTTACATAAAAGACGTCCGGTTCAGTGTCCGAGTTGTCAGAAAAATTGCTGGCAATATAGTTTACGTCGTTGGTGCCATCGGTACAGGTGGATGGGTTATTGTCATTAGCGATGCTGAAGTTGTTAATCTTCGTGGTGTTCGTGTTATACATCCAGCCAAGGCGTGCGTTGCCTAAATTATCTTTCATCACGTCATCCGGTAACCCGCGTACTTGCATGGATATTTGCCCACCGGCCTGGAGCCTCCAGTTCATACCGGCTGTGCTTTCAATATCTTTTGGCTTAACGCCCGTGCCTGCATAAACCAAACTGATCGGAAGTTTAACCTGTCCGCGATCGATTTCAAAAACAGGAATGACAACATTGGCTGTGCCTGTAAGCGTGTTAACACTCACAATATTTTTCTGAGCAAATAGATGGCCGGAAAAAGTCAATAACCAGGCACAGAAAAGTAAGGATAGGCTTTTTTTCATATAAAGTAACAAATTGTGTAAGGCGATAATTTAACAGCTTTTTTTGCAATTGCTTTCTAAGCAGTTAACAGTCGAATCGGGACGATTTTTCAGGAATAACTTTGAATAGGGGTACATTTTGCGAAAAGGGTTTTTAAGTAATAGGTAATGATCAAATATATAATGTTTTTTAATTCTATCACAACAATTCAAATTTTGACTAATTATTTTTTTATCAATCGTTTTAATTCCTCGATTTCGTGTTGCTGTGCCTCTAGCTGTTTATTTTGCTGAAAAAGGTACAAAGTCAATTCTTCCACTTTCTTGGTCAATAGCTTATTCATATCGCCCAGATTAATCCCATCTTTGATCACTTCCTGTTCCGAAGGCATATCCGGCAAATGATGATTTTGATCGATATAGGTTTTTATTTCGGTGAGTGAAGGAAGCTTGTATTCCTGTTTGAAAACATAATCTGGCCAGTTAGCATTGAGTTTTACGGTCATCGAAGTGGCGACTGCGCTACCGTTAACTGCAAACTGATATCCTTTTGTGTCGGTTGTATTGATACCGACGCTGCTTGTAGTTCCATTAATTGTCAGTGCATCAGGATTGACGGAGGATCCGGTCCCGCTATATACTTGAACGTGCAGATTTTTGTCACTGCCATTTCCATTATTAATTTGAAAAGCACTACCCGTTGAGTTGAATATAGCCCCCGTCGCACTTTCTCTATTTAATGCTATACAGCCGAAATATCCGGAGCCAAGCGTAGTAATACTTACACCAACTCCATTACGAGCGATAGTTAGGTCCGACCCGGGCGTGGTCGTTCCGATACCGACGTTACCGTTATATAACCACGTCATCACTTGTTGATCGGGAATATTATTGGCATTGGATGCTCCATTCAAAAATAAATCCAATTTAGAACCCCAATAGCTTGTGCCACCATGACCGATTCTGAACTCGGCACTTTCAGGGTAACTATAATTTGGTGTCCCATTTCTGGAAAGTTTAAGAACACTTTGAGTCGGTGCGACAATTCCACTGGGTTTGCTATCTGTTGTTTCAAAAACGTTTAGATCTGATCCAGGACTCGTTGTGCCGATACCTACATTACCGCTTGATGGAAATGTATTGGTTTGCGCATCAGCACAATAACCAAACATAGCTATCGTTAAGGATAAGATAATTTTTTTCATGATAAGGTTAGCTTTTAGTTAAGATTTTTGTTACCTGTCGCTTTAGTTCGTTAATCTGCGCTTGTTGAGCTTGGTTAATCTTTTGCTGACATTCTTTCAACGTCTTATTTTCTGCTTTTAATTTTTCATTCTCTTCTTGCTGTTGAATAGCATATAAAGTTAGTTCCTCAATTTTTTTGGTCTGTAACTTTACAATTTCACCCACGTTGATACCATCTTTGATTACTTCCTGTTCAGAGGGCACTTCCGGTAAGTGATGGTTCTTATCGATGTATGTTTTTACTTCAGCGAGCGAAGGAAGTATATATCCTTGTTTGAACACATAGTCAGACCAACCGGTTAAATCGACATTGACGCTCTGTGAGTGGATACCCCCATTGACAGCCAGTCTGTAAGTACCAGGATTGGTGGTGCCGATGCCAACATTGCCAGATAGATTCATGTATAATCCTGTTACATAGTTCAGAGAGGCATAACTTGTTGTTGAAGTGGCATATTGGAACTGCAAGCCAGGTATCTGGTCCACATCTACCTGCAGTTTAACGCCATATGAATTCGTAGAGCTGTTATGGTTGACAAACTCCAAGGCGGAGTTACCATTACCTATTTGTCCTAATTTTATCTGCTCGAAATTATAGACACCAGGTATCAATAGTTGGTTATTGGATGATCCGCCATTGAAATTTCCTATTTGTAATGCTGTACTTGGAGTAATTGTGCCGATGCCGACATTGCCCGCAGTTGATATTTGCAGAGTGGGATTGCCGCCTGTGTAGAACTGTGTTACACGTCCTGAGGCAGTTTGAAAGCCAAATTGACTGTTAGCAACTATTGACCCAACTTCTGATCCACTGGTCATCAGAGACAGATATCCCCCCTGACTTGTACTATTTCCATTTAATGCCAATACTCCATAATTACCAATCGTTGGTGGAGTTGTGGTTCCCAGCCCTGCATTACCACTTGAAGGAAAAGTATTGGTTTGCGCCATGGCACAATGAGTTGAAACTATTATTAAAATGATCGTAAAAGTTTTTTTCATGATAAAATTATGGTTGTTGAATGGCTGATTATTTACTCTTATTTGCTGATTTGTTTTCCAATTAGTCAATTGGTTCTGATATGACCGGTTTATTTTGTGCTAGTCCCCTCCCCTGGCAGTACTCGTTAGGAATCTATCTCTGACAGCGTTTTTCTGAGCGACCAAATAGCCTGAAAAGATCAATGACTGGGCACAAAAAATAGCGATATGCCTTTTTTAAACAAATTGACAAACCGGTGTTAGACGATGGTTTATGTTTTCTTTGCAAATGCTTTTAAGCACCTGACATTGACATCCGGAACATTTTTCGGGAATAACCGTTGATAGGGGTACATTGTGAAAAAGGGTTTTAAGTAAAATATTGCGACTAAGATGATAAAAATTCTCAAAAAACAAGATTGTTCCCATAGAATTTTTTAATAATTTAAACTGTGATTATTACCGGAGCTCATAATGCAACGATCTTATCGATTCCGTGAAGAAATTCCATTATTAATCTATTGATTAGGTAACGATCTTTATTTACTATATTTGGTACATAAGCAATAGCGATTTTTGGTCTGTTTTAGTGGTGACCTATTCGGTAATCTTGAAAGATTGGAAAATATAAAATACTGATTTAGAGCGTGCAACTTATTTGCGGTTGTTCCCTCTCTCTCCGCAAAACAAATAAAGCCTGACTATCGTCAGGCTTTATTTGTTTGAAACAGCTTTAGCCTATCTTCCAAGTGTTCTACGTCTCACGAACGTCTAACTTTTTAGCTAAACAAAATCCTCACTGGATTTCAAACGGCTCATATTTCTATGCATCCTATACAATCACGGTTATTAAACATTAAAGGCTACTTGAAATCGATGAAATAAATCCTGAATTACGCCACATTTAACTAGTTAATCTTTAGATTTACTCTTCGATAAATCCTTCAATATTTAAAGTAAATCATGCCGGAACAAAAGAAAGCGCAGTTGGAAAGGGAAACATTTTCGGTCAAAAAAACAGAAGTGCAGACAAGACAAAAAACGAAATATTTCCCGATAGTTGCTATTGGTGGCTCGGCGGGCGCTTTTCCGGCGCTTGAGAGTTTTTTTACTCATATGCCTTCCGATAGCGGCATGGGTTTCGTTATCATTATGCATCTTTCACCGGATCATAAAGGGCATATGGCGGATGTAATAGGAAATTATACTGCTATGCCGGTACGTGAGGCTGTCGATGGCATGCCGATTGAGCCGAATCATGTATATGTCATTCCGCCCAATAAGGATATGGGCATCCATAACCGAAAGTTGTTATTGTTGGGTATCACGAAGCATAATGGCTTCAGACATCCTATCGATTACTTTTTTCAAACTCTTGCAGACGATCAGTGGAATCGTTCTGTAGGTGTGGTTCTTTCTGGCATGGGCTCGGATGGTGAGACCGGCGTGCGCATGATCAAAGAAAAGCTGGGCCTGGTGATGGTGCAAGATCCTGAAACGGCTGGTTATGACAACATGCCGCGCGCCTCCATTGGCACTAACATGGTGGATTACGTTTTAGCGCCGGAGGAAATGCCCATAAAGCTTATCCAATATCTCAATCACCCAGTGTTTTCAGACGAGACTGAGGAGGCGCGATCTGACATCAGAGATAGCAATTCGGTACAAAAAATACTCATGTTGTTGCGCTCACAGACCGGGCACGATTTTTCGCTGTATAAAAAAAGCACGGTCATCAGGCGGATCGACCGACGGATCGCTTTTCACCAATTACCCGACTACGGACAATATGTTAACTACCTAAGGGAAAACCCGAAAGAGATCGAGATACTGTTTAATGAACTGCTCATTGGTGTGACTAAATTTTTCCGGGACGCACCGGCATTTGATTCGCTAAAGCGAAAATTGGAAAATCTTATCCAACATAAAAAGGATACTGATCCAATTCGCGTATGGGTCGCCGGTTGCTCAACCGGCGAAGAGGCTTATTCAATTGCCATACTGCTGATAGAATCGCTGGATGTAGCTCCGAGCAAAAAGCTGCCAAAAATACAAATATTTGCTACCGATCTGGATTTGGATGCCATTGAGCAGGCACGCCGGGGTAATTACCATGAGAATATTGCAGCCGACGTATCACCAAAACGACTCGAAAGGTTTTTTGTTAAAAGCGAGCAAGGCTACACCGTTAAAAAAGAACTGCGGGAAATGATCGTTTTCGCACAGCATAACCTGATCAAGGACGCCCCTTTTACACGTGTAGACTTGATCTCCTGCCGTAACGTAATGATCTATCTTACCGGAGAGCTTCAGAAAAAGATCATACCCATCTTTCATTATTCATTGAATGCCAGGGGTATCATGTTTATGGGCCCGGCAGAAACTATCGGCGGTTTTACCGATATGTTTCTCATCATCGACCCCAAGTGGAAGATATTCGAGCGCAAGGACGGTAGCGCTTCATCCTCCAAAATGATCGATTTCCCTTTTCACGTCACCCACCATCCAGTTTCGATGTCGCGCCTGGAAGAAACGCAAACAGCATCGGCAAAAATATCAGCTGCAGATACTTTCAACAAGGTATTGCTGGAAAACTTTACGCCAACAGCGCTTTTGATTAATGAGAAAGGCGATATACTATACACCAACGGCAAATCCAGCAATTATATGCAGCTGCCACGCGGCGAAGCGGTGATGAACATCCATAAAATGGTGCGCGAGGAATTGCGTTATGTATTAGGGAATGTGATCCACCAGGCACGCAATCAAAAAGTGATGGTCAGCATTAACGATGTCAAGCTGACAGATGGAAAAGCAAGCCGGCTGGTTGATCTTTATGCGGAGGACCTTAGAGAAATGGGCCTGCCGGGACTGATGTTGGTGGTAATCGAAGATAAAGGACTCACCAAGAAAAATAGCCACCCACGTGGGGAAAAAGATGCCGGCGACAGGCAAGTTATCCAGGACCTCGAAAAAGAACTGGCCTATACCAAGCAGCAATTGCACAGCACCATTGAGCAGATGGAAACCTCGCTCGAAGAGCTTAAATCGAGTAATGAAGAGCTTCAGAGCACCAACGAGGAATTACAAAGCACTAACGAAGAGTCGCTTACCACCAAGGAAGAAATGCAGTCGCTGAACGAAGAGCTAATGACTGTAAATTCACAGTATGAATCCAAGGCAGAGGAGCTGAACAGGTTGACCAATGACATGAAAAACCTGCTCGACGCTACGGAGATTGGTACGGTGTTTTTGAATAACGACCTGGAAATTCTGCGCTACACTCCACAGATCAAAAAGCTCTTTAACATTATCCCGGCTGATGTGGGTCGCCCGCTTTCAGATATTGTATCCAATTTTGACTTCGGGCAACTGAAAGACACCATCAAAGAAGTGATCGACCGCCTGGCGACCAACACGATAGAGGTGAGAACAAAAACGAACGACTGGTACACGGTCCGGGTGATGCCCTACCGCACGCTCGATAATTACATTTCCGGAGTGGTAATGACCTTTACGCTGGTGACGGATTACAAACAAATGGAGTTCAGGCTCAAAGCTCTTCAAAATTATTCCACCAGCATGATGTCGCGCCTGCAGCAACCCGCACTGCAGCTTGATAAAGATTTGAAAGTTATATCAGCCAATAACCTTTTCCGGGAAATGTTTCTTATCAAGTCTAAAGACCTAGAAAAAATTTCATTTGAGCATTTCGCCCTTGCGCACTGGCAGGCGGCGGAGCTCGGGACAAAGCTTGCGGTAGCCTGTGAAACCGGGAAACCCACAAACGGCCAATTTTCTTTTAAAGGGGTTACTTACGAACTTTCGGCCAGCCCATTTGTTGATGAAGAGACACGAGAGATTTTACTGGTATTAGTAACTATAAATCGACTTAAAGACACCTGACATTGAAAAGTAAAGGACAACTCAGTAAAGGCGACCAATTTTCACGGCTGCGCGCCCAGGCGGAACAGGTGTTCAATATAGTAGCAGATCATCCCAACCCAGCGCCAAAAGAGGACTTTGATGCCATATTTCAGGATTTGCAAATCATGCAAATAGAACTGGAAATGCAAAATGACGAGCTTCTTCTGTCTAATGAGCAGCTGGAAACAGAGCGGATAAAATTCACCGGCATTTACGACCTGGCGCCTGTTGGCTATTTTATTCTAAATCGTCAGGGAGTTATTAACCAGGTAAATGCGGTCGGCGCAAAAATGCTTGAAACGGGCAAAGCCGGTATAGAAGGAAAAAGACTGATTCAATTTGTCGCCCCGAATCACAGGGATATTTTTTTTAGTTTTTTTGAGCAGTTATTGCAGTCGGGCGAGCAACATGACGGTCAGTTCAAATTTATTTCCCGCACGGGGCGCGAATTTTATGCGCGGGCCGAAGGATGCGCAATAAGCAGCGCTTCACAATGTTATATCGCAATAATTGATATTACAGAAAATATCCGGACACATATGCAATTGACGGAGATTAGCGAACGCCTGCAACTGGCTATGGACACGTCAGCTGCCGGTACCTGGGAACTGCATCTCCCGTCCATGCATTTTTACCTGGATTCCCACAATCATGATATTTGTCTTGCCGGGCCGGACCGGTTCGATAACACCTATTCATCTTTTATAGCGTTGATACATCCGGATGACCATTTTATGGTCGACCAGCATTTTCGGACAGCAATAAATGCCAAAACAGATATCGATATCAGTTGCCGGTTTGTCAACCCGACAGGTCAGGCCCATTTTGCCCATATTCGCGGCCGTTTGGTTGATACCTCTGTTCCTGCCAGCCCGCGTTTTATTGGTATTATTTGGGATATAACAGAGAAAAAGCTCCTGGAGGAAAAGGCCGAGGAGCTGCGCATTGATCGCCAGAGGGAGATTACGGCCGCCGCACTTCATGCCGAAGAGAATGAACGCAAACGGATCAGCGAAATGCTTCATGACAGTGTCAGCCAACTTCTTTACGGGATAAAACTTCAGCTTAGCGAAAAAGATTATGCTGAAGCTATTGCTAAGGCAAATAAGTTGCTGGATACCGTCATCCACGAAACCAGGAACATTTCATTTCAGCTCGCGCCATCTATGTTGGCCGATTTTGGCTTGGCGGCAACAGTTAATGAGCTATGCCGGCGCCTTTCGACACCACACGTACAAATAGACGCAAATGTTTCAGGTTTTAGTGCTCCCGGCGAATTATTCCTGGAGGAGATAATCTTCAGGATCATACAGGAGCTGGTGAACAATTGTATGAAACATTCAGGCGCAAGCCATATACATATCAGTGTCAAGAAGAATAAGCTGATCGAGATCCTGGTTACAGATAACGGCAAAGGATTTAAATATGAAAAGCTGGACAAACCCCCAAAAGGGGCGGGCCTTATTAGTATAAGAAACAGGCTGGCGTTGTATAATGGTAAGCTTGACATTAGTTCGGCACCCGGAAAAGGCACTACGGTCAGAGTGCAGCTGCCGTTGGCTGAGCATCACAAGGGTGATTTTAACGCAACTATGTTCACGGACAAAGAATCAGACCGAATGGAACCGACAGATCTGTAGAAATAATATGAGTTGAGTTGCAAATTGCTACCTTAGTAAAGCCAAATATTAGCATTCACCATCATCAATTCTAAACTATGGAACATCGGGCTAAATCAATCCGGCCGTTTATCGGGGCAAAGGATTTTGATCTTTCAAGCCGTTTTTACCGCGATATGGGTTTTGAAGAGGTTGTCATCTCGCCTGGTATGTCTCTTTTCAAAATCAATGAGGTGGGATTTTATCTGCAAAATGCTTTTGTGAAAGACTGGATTGATAATACGATGGTCTTTGTGGAAGTTGATAGTGCTGACAGATATTTCAATGAGCTCTCTGCCCTAAATTTACCTTTGAAGTATGAAAACGTAAGGCTTACTCCCGTACGGACAGACAACTGGGGAAAAGAGTGCTTTGTGCATGACCCTTCTGGCATCCTTTGGCACTTTGGCGAATTCTTTAAAAAATAAAAGCGGCCCAGTTATGAACCCGGCTTTACACTACATAGGCATAATTAGTTCTGAACTAAAAAATATAACTGATTGCCCGAGGCAGGCTGACGAAAATGCACCCGGAGCATCGGTAATAATTTACCCTGAATTTGTATCCGGCATAAAAGATATAAGGCCCGGCGATGAGATACTATTGCTCACCTGGCTGAATTTGGGCGACAGAACAATTTTGGAAACCAGGCCAAGAAACAACCCCCATGCTCCGCTTACCGGCATATTTTCAACCCGCTCACCCGATAGGCCCAATCCTATTGGTATCCATTCTGTGAAGATTATCTCGATAACAGGTGGTGAGATTAAAGTAGATGGGCTTGAGGTACTTGATCAAACACCCGTGATCGATATTAAACCTATCTGGAATACAAAAATTTGAAAATAAATCCCACCAGCACTCGCACCGGTATCCTTCTAAAAACATTTGATTAATGTATCGGTTAAAACTTAAGACGACTTATTAAACTGATACATTAATTGTTTACACCTTACCAGTGCGATATCATCTAACTTCTAAAAATTCGTTACCCCGGAATTTATTATTGCTATTCGTCTCTCTGAGCATTGCGTCGATTGCGCGTGCCCAGGGCAATGCACCGATTGTTTCGCTTAAAGCCGATTCTTTGCGTATTAAAAATAATAAAGAACATATTCCTTCATATAACTTAAGTAAACAATATGATTTTGGAGATCTAACCCGGGATATCCTTCATCCACATAAAAGGCCGGATTCACTGCGCAAGGGTTCGGGTATTACGGTTGTACCCAACGTTGCTGCTAACCCTACCATTGGAGGACAGTTAGGGATAAAGGCAGTTGCGGGCAGAAAGCTTGGTGATGATCCTAAAACGTTATTATCCGTGGGTGCCACTTCGGCATCTATTACCACTAAAGGCATAGTCTATTTTTATATCAATCATAATATTTTCACACCCGGTAATAAATGGAATTTTCAGGGTAGTATCGTTGCCTCTAGAAGTATCACTCCCGATCATGGCTTAGGTATAGGCAACCGTATTAACAATGGCAGCACCACCGACAATGTGCTGGCCGATCCAACTCATAAAGGTTATGCTATCCATTCTCAATATTATAATTTCAGGGAAAAAGCTTACAAGGAAGTGGCCGAAAACCTTTTCCTGGGCGCAGGTTTATCATTCGAAATCAGACGCCGGATTGAAAACAAGGACACCGTTAATAATGCTACCCCTTACAGCGTTTACAACAATCGGCATGGATTTGAGCAGGATCATTATGCAGCCAATGGCTTTCTTTTCAATATCGAATATACGACACGTGATAATCCAAACCGGGCTTATAGGGGCATTTATTTTGATGCGGGCATGCGTATCAACCAAACCCGGATCGGCAGTTCAAAAAATGCCGTACAGTTTACTACCGATTTCAGGAAGTATCTTAGCTTATCTTCGGAATATCCTGAAATGGTTCTGGCATTCTGGAACTGGGGCTCTTACCTGGCCAGCGGTGCCATTCCCTATCTTGAGTTGCCGGGCACTGCGCGTGATGGCTCTTTTAGAAGTGGCCGTGGATATACCGCACAATATTTTAAAGGAACGCAATTTAATGATACAGAGGCTGAATTCCGCTTTCCCATATTAAACAATAAATTCATTAGCGGTGTTGTTTTTGGGAATATGCAAACCGCTAATGATGAGCACGGCACCAAATTATTCCAGGTTTTTCAACCCGGTGGTGGCGCTGGTTTAAGAGTATTGTTTAATAAAGCAACCCGTACCAACCTTGCGTTAGATTATGCCTGGGGTAAGTTCGGTAACAAAGGATTTTTCCTGAATCTGAACGAAGCCTTTTAAAGTTTTATACTCCGCTGAAGATTGAAAAGCCACCGTCTACACAGATCATAGCACCTGTAACAAATGCAGATGCATCGCTTAACAGCCAAACCAGGGCCCCTATCAATTCATCCGGATGGCCAAAACGTTTGAATGGCGTGTTTCTGATCACAGATTCGCCTCTTGGAGTATAACCACCCTCGGGCTTGGTCAACAGGTTTTTATTCTGTTCTGTCAGGAAAAAACCCGGAGCAAGTGCATTCATACGGATAGTATCACCATAACGGTTAGCCAGCTCAACCGCAAACCATTGGTTATAGCAATCCATAGCAGCCTTACCCATATTATAGCCGATAACTTTGGTTACTGCTCGTTTCGAATTCATAGATGATATATTCACGATACTGCCCTTACCCGTTTTAGCAATGGCCTCGCCAAAAACTTGTGTTGGTAGTAAAGTACCCCAAAGATTCAAGTCCATCACCTGCTTCATGCCTTCGAGGTTCATTTTAAAAATGTCCTCATCAGGCTGCAGTACTCCTTGAGGCATGTTCCCCCCTGCCCCATTTACCAGACCGTCAATCCGGCCAAAAGATTTTAATATTTTGTCTTTCGCATTAACCAAATCCTCCTGATTTAACACGTCGGCAACAACAGCTAAAGCTTTACCACCTTTTTTGTTTATAGCATCTGCTCTTTCATTGGCAGCTGCCTCGTTGCGTCCCAATATTGCCACGGTGCCTCCAGCATCGACAATTCCATTTACAAATGAGTTACCCAATATGCCTGTGCCACCGGTTACAACAATTACTTTACGTTCTAAAGAAAATTTATCATTCATTGATTTATAGGTTATTTTATGTCAGGGATATTGATGACATCGATATCCGTATTATCAAAATTTTTGCCAGCCATCACTCAGATAAAATTATAGCTGGCAGTAAGCAATTGACCTTGTCTGATTCTATCGGGTCATCGACCGCACAAACCTTGCAAAAGAATAATTATTAACCAAATAAATAAGTTTCTTTTAACAGACTATGTTCATTGCTTAAGCATTTATATTTTTTCAGGCAAACTAATTTGTTTCTAATTAAATTTTGGCAATTATGGTTTCTGCCAATCAATAAATTGAATATCTTAGCAGCGAAAAACATTGTCGCTATAAAAAGCGCGTCTGCAGAAATGAAAAAAGTTCAACTATTTAGAAACTTCCTTTGGTTTCCGATAATAAGTATTACTCTTTTCAATGTAACATTTAAAATCGAAGACAAAAACTATCATATCCCCCAAAGTCATTACATTATTATCGGCGTACTCGTTCTTTTATTCATCGCTACATTTTTCGTTGGCAAGAGCTCATAGGATAAAATATAGATTTTTGAAAAAGGGTTTATTTTAGTTCAGAACAAAAAACTTCAATTTTCGTTAACAAACGCGGATAATATCGTGAAATAGATCAGGATATTAAACTTTATACTTAAGAACAACAATTAATAATGAAAAAAGCATTAATCACAGGAATTACCGGTCAGGATGGCGCGTATTTGGCAGAACTTTTATTAAAGAAAGGTTACGAGGTACATGGTATAAAAAGAAGAAGCTCATTATTCAATACTGATCGTATCGACCATCTTTACCAGGATCCCCATGAAGCTAATATAAAATTCACGCTGCATTACGGTGATTTGTCAGACTCAACTAACCTGATCAGGATAATACAACAAGTTCAGCCCGATGAAATCTACAATCTCGGTGCAATGTGACATGTAAAAGTAAGTTTTGACACACCTGAGTATACAGCAAATGCAGATGGAATAGGCACTTTGCGGTTGCTGGAAGCCATCCGTATATTGAGCTTAGAAAAGAAAACCAGAATATACCAGGCTTCAACTTCTGAATTATACGGTTTGGTGCAAGCAGTTCCTCAATCAGAAACTACACCGTTCTATCCGCGTTCACCTTACGCAGTTGCTAAATTATATGCTTACTGGATTACGGTGAATTATCGCGAAGCCTATGGCATTTATGCCTGCAACGGTATCTTATTTAACCACGAGAGCCCTTTGCGTGGCGAAACTTTCGTAACCCGTAAAATTACACGTGCTGTATCAAAGATCGCTCTTAATCTGCAAAATACTTTATTCCTGGGTAACTTGGATGCACAACGCGATTGGGGGCATGCCAAAGACTACGTTGAGGCAATGTACCTGATCCTTCAACAGGAAACTCCTGAAGATTATGTTATAGCAACCGGTGTAACTACACGTGTACGCGAGTTTGTGAGGATGTCATTCCAGGAGTTAGGAATTGAAGTTGAATTCCGTGGTGAAGGAGTTAATGAAAAAGGCTATGTGATCTCCTGCGCCAACCCTGATTACCAAATAGAATTAGGCAAAGAAGTAGTAGCAGTAGATCCTAAATATTTCCGTCCAACAGAAGTAGATCTGTTAATTGGTGACCCTACCAAATCTAAAACCAAATTGGGTTGGGAACCAAAATACGATCTGCAAATGCTGGTAAGCGAAATGGTACAGGCAGATGTCGATCATTTCAGAAAAGAAAAGTTACTGAAAGAATATGGTTACGCCATCAAGAACCAGTTCGAATAATTACTTACGTCAGATAAAACAGAAAGCCTTTAAGATTTTTGCTTAAAGGCTTTTTTATGAAAATAAAACCACGTCTATTTTTTAACGATGCTTTTGTAAACACCAAGGGTTTCATCAGCAATAAGGTTCCAGTCATATTGTCTCATATCGTAATCAATACGCTGGTTTTGCGTTAAATCGACATTATTCAAATGATTCAATAAAGAAGCTTCATCACCTACTTCAAAATAATTTCCCGCGGGTAGATTTACCTGGGTATTTGCAGGAATATTGCTGGAAAGAATCGGTAACCTATAACTCATAGCCTCAAGCAATGCGATTGGAAGTCCTTCATAAAATGATGGGATAACAAACAAAGCAGCATGAGAAAACAGTTGATATAACTTTTCTCCCTTAATAAAACCTGTTAAAACCACATTGTTTTTTTTGGCTAACTGTTTCAGATGTAAAGAATATTCAGATTCATGATCAGCATCACCGGCTATAACTAGTTTATATTTTTTTGAAATGGTCGATGCTGCATAAGCGCGCACCAGGTAGTCAAATCCTTTTTCAGGAACAAATCTGCCTAATGTAAATATATATTGACTTTTAACAAGATCCAGCGATTCAATATAATCTGTATTATCGCTGGTTATCGGCTTATCAACACCATTAGGAATTAACACACAATCATTGCGCCCATAAGTAGCTGAAACGTGATCTTTTATTTCCTGAGATATAACGATCATTTTTTTGGAGAACCTCACCCCCATCAGCTCGCCGGTTTTAAGAAAGAACTTAGCTATTCCGTTCCATTTCATCCTCTTGTAATCGGGCCCATGGTGAGTCATCACTACCTTAAGCCCCAACAGCCGTGCTAAACCTGTCACAAGGTTGGGTCCGATAGCATGGATATGTAAAACATCAGGGCGTTTAAAGGCCGCATGAAATACAGCTAAAGTGCTATGTACAATCGCCTCAAATGATTTGCTTTTAGGCGAATATATGTTCTTTAATTTGATGCCATGATGTTCTTTCAGACTTTTATCTGTAACATAATTGCTTCGGCATACTACAGTAATAGAATGCTCACCGCCTTTTATCATCCTCGGATAAAGGTGCTCGCAATGTGTTTCCACTCCACCCGGAATATGAGGAATACCGCGGGTGCCCATTACCATTATTTTCATCAGGGTATTAGTTAGAGTGCAACATTTAAGTTACTATAGATATCTTTTAATATGCCATAGTGCCGGTCATAACTTACCTGGTTCGAGATAAATTTGTATGCATTTTCACCAAACCTCTTCTTCATGTCATCGTCATTCCAAAGTTTAACGATTTTTTCCCGCAGGTCATCCGCGTTAAATGATTCAAACAACAGGCCCGTTTCGCCGTCATGTATCAGTTCAGGGATTCCACCTATTCTTGCACCAACGATCGCTTTTTTGAAAGACATAGCCTCAATTACGGAAAATGGATAATTCTCATACCACTCCGACGGGCATACCGTAAACTGCGCATTTGTGATCAGGTTATAAACTTCCGGTAAAGTTTTATGACCTAGCAATTGTACATTGGTAATGTTATTCTCTTTAATGTGTGCCTGGAATTCAGGAAGCAAGTTTCCGCCCCCAACTATTTTAAGCGGAATATCCAATCCGCTGATGGCTTTAAATAATGTGGATACTCCTTTGATTTTCTCCAGGCGGCCAACATACAGGATATACTTTTCATTGTCATTTTTCTGCTGGGCAGTCAAGGCTTCACGGTTAAAATTAAAGCAGAGATTAGTTAACCTTAATTTGTCTCTGAAAAAATCGAACTCATAAAACTTCTTATATAAAAACTCAGACGGGCAAAGGAAATAGTCTACGTGCTTAAACAGGTGCATATACCGATGCACATAGTTTTCCAAACCCGCTAATGAACTTGCCAAAAATGAATTTTTTTTGCATTTATTGATGCCGCACTGAATAAAGTAACCTCCTTTACACTTCTCACAAATGCTGCCATGCGAGATGAACGAGTTCTCAGGACATATTAATGTATAATCATGCAGCGTCCAAACAACCGGCACCTTATGCTTTTTAAGCACGGGCAAAATACTTGGGGTGATGTAATGATTAATATTATGTAAATGGGCTATATCGATCTTTGTCTCAGACAACAATCGCTCCATATTTACCTTAGCCTGTTTTGAATAAATACTTTTGCCCAGGGCCTTGACCCCGCTTAAAACGCCTTTATTGGCATTTAACTTTTTATAGTCGATGAAATCGACAAAGTACTTATCGTATCCGTAGCTTTCAAAATCTTTATCCGATTTCATGGCAAAAGGAATTACATTGTGCCCTTTGCCCTGATAAAGCTTTCTTACATTGTCAACATAGGTCCAATCCCCCCCTACCTGAAACCATACCCAATTTACCATTAATATATTTAAAGGGCTTTGGCTTTGAAAATTTTCCATTTATGAATTGTCAATATCTATGACAAATATTTAAGGTTAAAATCTTAAATTAATTAATACCTCGTTAAAAATCAACTCAATATTTCATTTAGAAAATATCGAGTTGATTTTTGCCCAGTCATCCCCAAAATCTTGATTAGAATTAAGTTGCACAGAATCTATTATTGCAGCTCATTAGAATCTGCTGAAAAAGCCTTTCATAACGCGGCCGAATGTATTTTTGGGCTGGCTGGTGTAGGCATTGTAATAACTATTGTTATAATTATACCCATAACCGTACTTTTCTCTTTTTATGCCGTTGAAAATAAGGTTCAAGTTGGAAAATCTGTTTTCCTTTTTCACCTCGTTAATAAACTCAAGTTCTTCCTTCAGTGTATAACCCTGTCTAATGACATACAAAGCAGCATCAGATACCCTGGATATAATCAAAGCATCGGTTACCAGGTGTATTGGCGGACTATCAATGATAATGAAATCATATTGTCTTCGAAGAATATCAATCAGATTATCCAGATTGACTTTTTCCAACAATTCTGAAGGATTTTCCTGGATGGTGCCTGAGCTCATTACATCCAATCCAGAGATACCTGATGGACGAATAAGATTGTCGATTTGTAAGTGGTCGCTTTCCAAATAATCACTTATACCCAGATGCTCATCCGGTAATTCGAAAATTGAAGCTATTTTCGGCTTCCTAAGGTCCATCTCAAGGATAATAGTTTTTCTGGCGGCATAAGCTAAGGTAACAGCTAAATTTGCGCTTACAAAACTTTTGCCCTCACCTGAGGTACTGGAAGTAACAACGCATACCTTTCCACTTTCATTATTATTGAGTACCTGGTACAACTTGGAACGTAACGCTCTGAATTGTTCACCAATCGCAAAGCTACCGCGTTCTTTTGTTATCACTATAGGTGTTGATGATTCCTGAAAAGAAAGCTCTCCAAGTATAGGGACATCCACCTCCTGTTCTATTTGTCTTCTATGGGTAATCTTATCATCAAAGCTATTACGTGTATAAATTATCCCTATTGGAACAAGCATCCCTGCAAAAATTGCAAAAAGGTATACAATTGACGGCTTTGGCCATTTAGAATTACCTGCATGGGCATAATCCACCACTTTAGCATCCGTTACCGTCGAAGCGAATTTCAGCGATAACGCCTCGCGTTGTTCCAACAAAAAAGAGTACAATTTTGCCTCAACGTCTTTATCTCTTTGCATCCCATTTAACTGGGTTTGTTGGCCCGGGACACTTCTAATCTGGCTTTCAGCCCTGGAATTTGTGGATTGGAGCTGCCCCCTTGTAAGCATTAGTGTTTCCTTATCATTACGGACTTTCTCTCTTATATTAGCCTGCAGAGCTTTGATCTCATTATTGATAGGCTCAAATACCGGATTATCAGGCGGATTGTTAGCCAATAAGTTTTGTTTTCTCAATTCAGCATCTGTAAGTTTATCCAACATTGAATTCAAGCTCGCGTCTTGTAATCCTACCGTTGACGGCTGCTTATTTGCGCCCGGCGAGTTGACATAGTTTTCTATGCTATTGATGATTCTTATCTGCAAATTAATGTCGTCAAGTGCCTTTTGGCTTGACTGAGCATCCTGCACATATGTCTGCGATTGCTGATCTATATTGCTGAGGCCACGTGAGCTCGCATAACTCTGTATTTCCGCTTCACTCATATGCAAATCCCGGCCTATTGAATCAATGCGTTTATTAATAAACTTGATAGTTGCTTCCGTTTTCCTATTTTTTTCGTCAACGGCAGCTTTGAGGTAAGTATTAATTACTGAGTTGAGAACATCAACCCCACGTTGAGGAACCACGTCGTTTATCGACAAGTTAACAAAGGGAACGTCTTTATCATCCAAAGTTGATTTAAGACCGCTTACATAGCTATCAGCGACGCTTGACGGATCTGTTATAGAAACGTTTATTTTCGATCCAATAAAAGCAGGGAGATACGAAGTTGCATCCAGTTTCCATTGTCCAAACTCACTTTGAATATATTGACCGAATTTAAACTGGCTCCGTTTACCATCTTTGTCTTCTATGGTAAAGCCTTGCGCATCATCGATGGTAATATTGAGCTTTATACCTTTGTCATCAATTCTCGCAGGCGTTTTGATAAATTGGAATTTTACCGGAGTATTCTGGTACAAATCGGATGATAACATACCCTCATTTTTTGAATACGCTATCCACAGGTTCATATCTTTGACTACCTGCAACATAACTTTTTTTGATTTCAGTATTTCTATTTCATTTTCAAAAACAATAGGCGTACTGATTTGATCGAGTTCATGTAATCCCGTTTTATCTTGTCCTGACCCATATTCAGGCCCCTTTACATTTTTAAATTCAATTGTTGCATTTATCGGGTATACGAGCGCTGTATATTTCAAGTAAAAAAAAGCAGCAACAACACAAATGAGTAATGACAATAAGAAAATTGGCCAATGAAAAACATATTTCTTGAATGACTTCGTAAAATCACCAGATTTTACCTCTGACACAGGCAATGTTATTGTTGCGTATGTATTATCTTTATTAATTACAGGCATATTTTATTAAAAGTTTTTACGGGAAACCAGTATGAGCGCAGCAACAGAAAGCGCTGATATTATTAAACTAACCCGCTGGAATCCCGCTGTATTATTGTTAGAAATTTTGGTGCGATTCGGCGTAATATATAATACGTCGTGATTTTTCAAATAGTAATATGGCGAATCAAATAATCTTTTTGAATTCAAATCAATTGGAATGTATTCTCGCTTTCCGTTGATCTCCCTGATCAAAAATATCTGGCGTATTGCCGTAATATTAAGGTCGCCTGCAAGGCTTAATGCTTCCGGTATAGTAATTCTTTCATTCTGAATTGTGAAAACATCCGGCTTAGCGACATCGCCCAATACTGATATTTTAAAATTGACAATACGGACGTTTACAATTGGTTTTTTAAAGTAACTCGATAGCGAAGCCTGAAGCTGATCGGTAAGATTGGTTGTGTTCAGACCAGCGACTTTAACCTGGCCTAAATAAGGCAGATTAATATTGCCGTTTAAATCAACCATAAAACCTATAACGGAATTCTCGGGAGTTGTGTTATCACTTGTGGTACCGGATCCGCTTATTCTGTTAAGATTGTAGCCAAACAGGTTAGCCCCTTCTGACGGACTTGTAACGCTGATAGCCAATATGTCGCCCGGCTGTATAATTAGCGGAGAAAAGTTATTAATATCCTCTTTGGTGATGTTATTTTGATTAAGATCCTGAAAATAAGGAACTTTTTCATAATTGGCGCACGAGCTACAGAATACCGTAACAAGTACGAATAAGAGAAATAGTGTTGATTTGAAGTTCATAGTGAAGATTATTTAGATGTTATAAATGAGTTCTTGTGACTATTAATACATTATAAAGATTTGGCGATAGTAATATAAGTTTTATTTTTAATAGTAATCAATTTCAACGGGCTATTACATTCGTTTTTTACTATAAATTTTATTTAGCTGCTTTAAAATTATGACTGATTTTTTGTACCGCCGCTTAAAACACAACCAGAACTATACTTAACCGCCTGTTTTTATGACAATAAAATAATTATAAAATCCTCGAATTGTTTTGTAATTATTACTAAATGCCCTCCACCTCACCCTACTCACTTTCGACAAAGAACAACTATTATTTTCAAAAAATGTTTCATGTTATAGGCTAATTTTTAATCGACATTTAACGACTTGCCTTAGGTGATTGTTTCAATTATAAATTAGTCCAACACGCTAATAATACCTGCGAGTAACGAAAAAGCATACCAAAGAACAGTAAAACGATCTGAATTTTAATAATACCTGATTATTAAGCCTTAATAATACAGCGATAATTAAAATCAACTTAATTTTATATAAGGAAAAAATATCCGGATTGTATCGGCCAGGCCTTCATCGTTAATTTCCTGAAATGGCTAACTTTTAAACTCTTAAATGCGTATCAGGTCACCAACCTTACTGATCGCAGTATTAAAATTTTATTAACTACTAAATTTTTGACCGTGTCAATGGCCTTATTTGCAAACAACTGTTTTGTATTAAGTACAATATTTCTTGTTCGTAAGTAACAATTTAAGGTATAAATATGCTTGTATAAACTTTTACTCAAATGGGGATTTTTTTTCCCGGACGAGAGTGCATTTTTTCGTCCTTTAAAATTGATCAACAATTTAATAGTTAAATATTTGCGTTTTTAATTAACAATTAAGTGGGTTTACCATTGTGTATACGAATAAAAACTGAATTTTTCTACAAAAAAAATACAATAAATCGTAGAATTTATTTTAATGCATAGTTATTGCATAATAGTAAACATCAAACCTATTGAACTATGGTACACAGGTACAAACAATTTCATAATGTAATTAATATAACATTAGACTATTTGTTGCTAAACTTGTCGTTGATCCTTGTTTACAATTACTTCAATCATACGCAAATATCTTGGGTAAACAATCAGAGCTATTTGCCTATATCACTGATATTCAATCTACTATGGTTACTATCCTCTAATATCACGAACCTCTACAATAACGTGTCAGATATTGACCTTAAGGTTTATCGTAATGTGGCTAAGACTTACTTGCTTTACCTTAGTTTGATATGCTTTATTATATTGGCAATGACCGGTACTAAAACCCATTTTATAACCAAAGAATATTTATTTTATTCAATGTCGGCATTCGGGATATTTCTTGGTGTATGGAAAATTGGATTCTTTGCGATCAGGAAGAGCGATAAAGTATTGATGAACAACTCGCGAAATGCTATTATAGTTGGTGCTAGCCGCGCGGGGAATGAGCTTTATAATCAATTCAACAATAAAGTATTGAAAGGGTATAATTTACTGGGCTTTTTTGATGATGAACCATCAAGGGTGAACCCGAAGCACCTCTATCTGGGTAATACTAGCCTGTGTATGGACTACGTTCTTAAAAACAATGTTGAGGAGATATTTTGTGCCTTGCCTTACTCGGAACATAAAACTATTGAACGTTTAATGTCTGATTCGGACAAAAACCTAATCAGATTTAAAATTGTACCCGAGTATCATGAATATTTCAAAAATACCTCTTATCTCCAAAATTTAGGTAATATTCCAATCCTAACGGTAAGAGCTGAGCCTTTGGAGAATATTGTTAACAGAATTATTAAACGCGCTTTTGACATCGTATTCTCGTTGATGGTAATAATCTTCTTGTTTACCTGGTTATTCCCAATAATGGCCATCCTGATTAAATTAGGGTCAAAAGGCCCTGTATTCTTTAAACAGATGCGCTCAGGACGTGATAATCACGCCTTTACATGTTATAAATTTAGAAGCATGAGAAAAGATAATAAAAATGAAGATGTCCAGGCAACCAAAGGTGATACACGTGTCACCAAACTTGGGGCTTTCATGCGTAAAACCAGTATTGATGAACTTCCTCAGTTCTTTAATGTATTAATTGGCAATATGTCTATAGTGGGTCCCCGTCCGCATATGTTAAGCCATACCGAGCAATACGCTCAATTAATAGATCAGTTTATGGTTCGCCATTTTATGAAACCTGGAATAACAGGCTGGGCGCAGATAAATGGCCTGCGTGGTGAGACAAAAACGACAGAAGCAATGCTTGAGCGTGTTGAAGCCGACGTGTGGTATCTCGAGAACTGGACCTTCTTACTCGATTTAAAAATCATTGCAATGACATTTTGGAAATCAGTCTCAGGTGACAAAGATGCATATTAACCAATACACTCTATTAAGCATAAAGCATATCGCTCTCCTAAAATGCATTGACTTTGATCTTTAAAATAGAAGCCTAGGAAACTGTAACCTCCATGAGCATCTTATAGATTTATTTAACTACAAAAAAATATCCTTTGCTACTTACTTCTCTTCAATCTGTATTTATTGCAACCGAATTAATATGCATCTATTTAATAATAATCTTCTAATTTTACTCGCTAACGGTATAATATCAGTTGCTGCCCTGTATCGACCAACACTGTATTTAAACAACTACGAAAACGAATTTGAATAAACGCGATTTAAATTCTACAATTGGGCTAAACGAAGACTTTTAAATACTGTATAGACAGCATATTATAATGTTAGAAATATCATACATCACCAGGCCGTATTTTCATGATATCGCGCTTGAACTAATTCAAGAACTTAAGCAAAAAAGCGTTTTAACTGTAGTGATAGTCGTTTCTCCGTGGAATGTTAATTATTTAGGAATTGAGGACGAAAATTTAAAGGGATTTGGCAAATCTTTCAAACTGACCGATCGAATTAAAAAAAAAATCCTTGAGAAGCACAAAAGCTACTTTGAAGGTGCAACTATCTTATTTAAATACGAAGAAAGAAAAACATCAAATTTTAAAAACACTTTGACGTGGAAAAAGCTCCTGGCGAAAAAGAAAGAGATTCTTTCCAGTGATTTGATAATTATGGAAAGCTTCAGCAGTTTTGCTGACTGGTATTTACTTTTCAAAATCAGAAAAAAGAACTTGTGCTATATTATGCACGATCCAGTCCCGCATTCCGGGGAAGACAATAAGCGAATTTCAATCAGACATTTATTGTTTAACAAGGTTAACAGGTTCTTACTCTATTCTTCCTTTTCAACTGAACTATTTAAAAAACATTTTCCTGAATATGCCTCAAAGACGCTCACACTGAACACGCCGGTGTACCACAATCTTGCAACATCTGTTGAAATGACTAACTTGTCTGATAACATGATATCAATTTTGTTTTTTGGCAGAATTTCGCCTTATAAAGGGGTTGATCTATTTTATGATGCAGCTAAAGAACTTATTAATGAATTTAATAACGTTAAATTTATTATTGCAGGCAAAGCGATTCCTGGTTATTCTCCAGACTTTTTGAATGCTGATTCAAATCATAAAATTGAAATAATAAATCAATTTATTGAATTAGATAAGTTATCAAAGTTGATGTCAGGAAGCTACCTATGCGTATTACCTTACACAGACGCAACCCAAAGTGGTGTTGTAATGACTTGCTATGCGTATAACCTGCCGGTTTTAGTATCCGATTGCCCGGGATTATTGGAATATTGTTTTGATCCGGCAAATTTTTCGTTCGAAAA